>ENA-OQBT01000400-OQBT01000400.1-human-gut-metagenome-genome-assembly--contig:-NODE-400-length-27411-cov-3.729732_pt1 | contig 27411 bp, 30 predicted proteins | sample MGYA00242749_ERZ504557 | MGnify/ENA primary metagenome ERZ504557 (study PRJEB26092, sample SAMD00036243) | human gut metagenome | host: Homo sapiens | study: EMG produced TPA metagenomics assembly of... | reverse complement strand
GTACGGCGTGGAGGACCGTGCCCGTCGAGGAGCTCGACCTGACGCCGGGGCTCATCGAGCGGGCGCGCGCGGAAAGGGGCGATGCCCCGCTGTCCTAGCCTAGAAGGAAAAACGGAATAGACGGACCGACCGTCCGGCTGAGTCTGGGAAGAGGCGCCGGGCGGCGGGCGGAGCATGGCCACCGGACCCATCGAAACACATCTCCACCGTTCCTTCAACTGGGAAAATGCCGCCCCCGGACCCCGGGAGGGGCCGCGGGGGCGTTCGGCTAACTGCGGGAATGGGCTATTTGCTCAATGTGTTCGGCTGAGATCGGAAATCAACCCGCGATAAACGGTAGTTCGCTGCGGCAACTGCAACACATTCCGCCCAGCAAGTCCAATCGTGCTCCACGCACGGTTAATGCGCGAGGCGGTAGAACTCCATCGACGCCGCACCTTCGGCATGCAACCCCATCGCCGGAACCGCCGGCGAATAGGTACGGCTCGTAAGTGCCGCCTCGCCGCCATTTGCAAAAATCTCGACCATCGTAGTGTCCGAAAGCACGCGCAGGTCGCGAAGCTCGCTGAGCTCGATCGACCTTTGGTCGCGCCCATAGCCTTCGTCACCCATGTCGAGGGTAAGCATCCCGTCCGCATAACGTACAAAGACACCCTTGCGGATTTCGAGCTCGACCATCTTGGCGCCCTCGCAGGAAACCACGAGATCAAACAGGCGCCCGGCTCCTCAACGGTTTCACCGCCTGTCGCGCGAACGCAGCCGCCGCGCATCCTCTCAATCTCGTACGCCGGCTGCTGGCAGAGCTTACCATCGCGTATGCTCAGCTCTCGCGGCACCGTCAACGCGCACTGCCACCCGCGCGCCACCGTCGGGTTTTCTGCCGTCGCGTCGGGGCAACCCGACCATCCGATCATCAAACGCCGGCCTGCAGCATCCTCAAAGGACTGCGGAGCATAGAAATCAAAACCGGCATCGACCATCGGAGGCATGCCCTGCCTGACGATTTTAAAGCTCGGCGCCTCCCAATCGGCCTCGATGGAGAACCACACGCACTGATGTGGATTGCGGTAACGCCAACCATCGGCAGGCACACCCTGCGGACAGCAAACGAGAATAAGCTCACCATCGAGCTCAAACAGATCGGGGCACTCCCACATAAAGCCAAGCTTCTCGCCCAGCTCAATGCGCGTCGCATAGCTCCAGACCTCTAGATCGCGCGAGGTATAGACAAGCACGCAGCCGCGATCGTCTTTCGTACGAGCGCCCAGAACCATGTAGTAGATACCGTCGTGTTCAAGGATCTTGGGGTCGCGCACATGCGTACCGATATCGTCGGGGTAATCGACTGGTCCAACAGCCATGCGCTTCTCGCCCAATTCGTCGGGGTTCTCGGCAACCATATGAATCTGGTTTTGCTCACGGCCCGTCAACACGTAGTCGTAATCATCGCGGTCAAAATGCTTGACGTTGCCGGTATAGAAGTAGTGAATCTTGCCATCACGTACAAAGGCAGAACCAGAATACGCTCCGCTCGAATCCAAATCGGAATCGGGGAACAGCACGGGGCCGTGATTCTCGTACGTCACAAAATCCTTTGTCGTCAGATGGTTCCAAAGCACTGGACCGCCATGCGCAGCATCGAACGGATCGTATTGATGATAGATGTGATACGTATCACCAATCTGAACCAAACCGTTGGGGTCGTTGAGCCAGCCAAGCTCAGGCTCCACATGGAACAGGAGCCTATCGGGGTCAGACGCGATGCGACCCGCCGTCTCATCCTGTCCGGCACGCCACTGCTCATAGTCCGCGCGTGTCACCTTATTGTTTTGATTAAACATCGCCATTGACCTTCTCGTCTATAGGGAAGGACGCCCGACTCACACGAGCCGAACGCCCTTCCTCAAATGGACTTATCCGCACATTACACTGAATGGCTCAACTAGAAGCTGACATCGAAGCCTGCGCCAGCGCCCTCTTCATCGGTGGTTGGAACGCCCTTTGCCTTGTTGTAGGCAAAGATCAAGACGATCGGCACGATAAAGGCGATGAGATTGCCAGCCACATACCACACGAGAGTCTCGGGCGTAACGATGAGCAGGCCAAGCACACCGGTCAGACCCTGACCGATAGCGCGCACCTCAAAGAACTTCACGAAGGCACCGCCGCAGCCTGCACCGATGCATGCGCAGATGAACGGAATGATCGAATAGCGCATGTTTGCAGCAAAGATAGCGGGCTCGGAGATTCCGACCAGCGTCGGGATAAAGGACGACATGCAGATGTTGCGCTCTTTGGAGTGCTTCTTGTGAATGAGGTACATACCGATGGCGCCGCCGCCCTGGGCGATGATGGAAACCGACCAGATGGCTGGATGTAGTTGAAGCCGGTCGTGGCAACGAGGTTGGCTCGATACCCTGGATGAACTGATGCGTACCGGTAACGACGAGCGGCTGCAGGAACGCGGCGAAGACAAAGGCACCAAAGACGCCCATCCTGTTGTACAGGATATCGATTACGCCGGCGAGGACGTCACCGATCAGGTTGCCGAGCGGGCCGAACACGGTGAACAGGGCGACGTTAGCAAGAATCAGGGTAACGGTCGGGACGAAAACGAACGAAACGACCTCGGGGATGTACTTCTGGGCAATCTTCTCGACCTTGGCCATAAACCAGGCAGTCAGGATTGCGGGGAACACACCGCCCTGGAAAGCAACCATGGGAATGGATAGCGGACCAAAGTTCCAGTACTCAGCACCCGTCGGTCCATAACGAACGTGTTGCGGTTCATAAGGCTCGGGTGAACCATGACGATACCGACGAGGATGCCCAGGATCGGGTTACCGCCAAAACGCTTGACCGCGCTGTACATAACCAGGACAGGCAGGTAGTCGAACGTGGTGGCGATAATGGCAAAGAAGCTTGCGAGGTTCTTGAGGAACTCGCTGTGATCGGCGAGGCTGCCTTCCATGCCAAAGAGGCCGTTGGCAACGATCAGCGACTTAAGGCCGATGATGATTGCAGCGCCGACGAAGGCAGGAATGATGGGGATAAAGATATCCGAGAATACCTTGAGGACCGAGAAGAACTTGCCCTTCTTGTCCGCCTCGGCGCCTTGACCTCGGAAGCACTGATCTCCTTAACGCCCGTCAGAGCCATAAACTCATCGTAAACCTTGTTGACGGTACCGGTACCGAAGATGATCATGAGCTGGCCGCTGTTGTACAGCACGCCCTTGACGCCATCGATGTTCTCGAGCTCGGCCTTGTTGTATTTGCTCGTATCCTTGAGCACCAGACGCAGACGGGTCACGCAATGCGTGGCGCCCTCGATGTTCTCCAGTCCGCCGACGTTGTCGACGACTTGCTGGGACACTGCCTTGTAGTCCATGTTCCTCTCCATTCCTTTTCTAAATCATAAAACGGTTCGTTGCCGCTACAGAGACGCGATCGTTGCGTTTGCGCACTTGAGCGCACCGTCGGTGACGGTAAGCGCCACACCCTGGCCCTGCTTGTTGCAGAAGCGAGCGTTGAGCGCAACATCATCGACAAAGATGGTCGCGATGTCGTCGTCGACGACCAGACGCACATGGTGAGTGCCCTCGCCCTTAAAGAACAACGGACGCTCGAGGCCCATGCTGTTGACCTGGAACCACGGATACTGGGGGGCCGCCGTAAACTCGAGTTTGCCCTCACGCAGGTTGGCGCGGAACTCATAGGCAAGACCGGACTCGGCGTCCTCGGCAAGCTTCACCGAGAAGCCGGCAGCGTCACCGGCGAGCTCGATGTCGGCGTCGAGCATATAGGTAGAACCGGCATCCGCGGCGAGCACCTGCTCGACCTTGCCCGACTCGCACGAAAGCTCAAAGGCCTCGACTGCCTTAGCCTCGCCAAAGGCGCCAAGCATGCTGTCGGGAAGCTTGGTGCCGAGCGTTCCGTCGGCACGCTGAACGATCTCGAGAGGCATAAAAGTGCCACCCCACAGGTAAGAGCTGGGGTCGCCGCCCTCGTCGCGCGTAGGAACCCAACCAAAGAGAACGCGGCGCTCGCCGTCAAATGCGGTACGTGCAGCATAGTACGCGCGGCCATCGAAGGAATCGTCAGCGGGGGTGATCCAAGGACCGTTGATAGAGCGAGACATGCGGTAACGGGTCTTGTTGCCATCACTGTACTCAGAGAACACCAGATACCACCAGTCGCCCATCTTAAAGAGATCAGGCATCTCGAACATGGTGTACAGGCCCGGATTCCACCAGTCGCCCTGGAACTCCCAGGTATCCAGGTCCTTGGAGGTGAACTTGACCAGACGACCGGTCATCAGACGCTTGTCCTCGCCCACACGCGTGCCGAGGATGAGCATGTACTCTTCGTTCTCCTCATCCCAAAGAACAAAGGGATCGCGCCAGTTGCGGTCATCGTAACCCTCCTGGGGCGGAAGCAGCGTCTCGGCGATGTTCTTCTCCCACTTGACGGCGTCGTCACTCGTTGCGTGAAGAAGAACCTGCTTCATCAAGCGTGCGCGGACCTTATCGCGATTGCAACCAGTGTAGAGCGCATGGTACTTGTCGCCCACCTTAAACACCGTGCCGGCATAAACGTACTGGTCGACTTCCTCGTCGCCGCCACGCTCAAGGCTCTCACCAAAGTCCTTGTAGTTGACGAAATCCTTGGTCGTCGCGAGTGCCCAGCCAAACGGCTCTCCGAAAGGTCCGGGGTTACGCGTGTCACGCTGATGATAGAGATAGAACGTGCCGTCCTCGCCGTACGGCATGATGTCGCCTACCCAAATTCCCTCAGGCTGGTAATAAACCTTGTGCATCCGAGACTTCCTTTCCCACGAGATACTAACTCGGTACAACTGCAAGATATGTCAATCGTTTTCATATGTCAAACGTTTTCACATCAATACGTCTTTTCGCAGTTCCAGTCGTCGGCAAACGGTTGACATATGCCGATGAACGGTCATCAGAGGCGTTCGAGGGATTCTTTTGGCTCGGAATGAACTAGGCGGTTTTGCCCTCGATAAGTTCGACGGGAAGCTTGATATTCGATTCGGGCTTTTCACCGTTAACAAGAGCGATGATGGATTGCGCCGCGAGCTCTCCGATGCGATCGATATCTTGACGTACGGTTGTTAAGTCAGGCATAAACGTCATAGTGCGGCGGGCGCCATCCGCGCCCACGACCTTAATATCATCCGGAGCGCTCAAGCCGCGCTGCTTCATAACGTTGAGGCAGATGGCCGCCATCGTGTCGTCTCCCGCAAAGATGCCGTCAATATCGGGGTTCTCATCGAGGATCTTCGCAACGACCGCACTCTTTTCGTCGTCGGACTTAACGAACTCGACCTCACGGACAAGCGCGGGCAAACCGGCCTGCTCCACAACATCGTAGTAGGCATCGGTACGCTTATTGGCAGGCATACGCATGCGGCTATTGTTGCGCAGGCACAAGATACGCGAACACCCGTCATCGATCAGGCGACGCGTGGCAAGTTCGCCGATGCTATAGCTGTCGCTCGCAATCTGAACAGAGGCCTCGCCAAGGTCGCAGTCGATACCAACCAGGCTCAAGCCCATCTCGCATACGCCTCGGCACCGATATTGAGGGAGTTGACGATGACGCCGTCGACCATATTGCGGCGGAGCATGTCAATATAGGAACGCTCAAGATCAGGTCGATTGGCGCTGTTGCACAGCAACATCTTAAAGCCGTTTTCCGCCAACGTGCGCTCGACCGCCTGCACAACCTGAGCATGGAACGGGCTGCTCACAAAGGGAACGATCATGCCGATAAGGTTCAGGCGACCGTTGAGCATGGCACGGGCGATATCGTTGGGCGTATAGTTGATGCGCTCCATCGCGGCATGGACCTTATCGCGGGTTTCTTGGCTAATATAGCCGCGATTATTAAGCACGCGAGATACCGTAGTGGGCGAAACCCCCGCCACCGCTGCAACTTCCTTGATGCCAGGCTTAGCAGAATCCTTAGAACGAGCGCCCTCGCGAGCCATAGCACCCTCCCCCATCAACATGTCATACGTTTACATACGAACAAAGCATACCCCAACAACAGCGGGAAGACGGTAACAGTACAAGTAAGTAAACGACTCATCCAAATAATTAGGAGAGTTTCGCCTAAAGGGTGACTACACAGGACCCCCGCCGGGGCTGTTTGGGCTACCTCCCAAAACATTCCGCAGGACGCAAAGAGGCTCGCCGCACGAAGTGCGCAGCGAGCCTCTTTGCATGTCCGAGGACGTTTTGGGAGGTAGCCCAAACAGCCCCGGCGATCCTGCGGGAGTTGAGCCCCTTTAGAACTTGTCGTGGAAGGTACGCGCAATGACCTCGTCCTGCTGCTCCTTGGTGAGCGTGTGGAAGTTCACGCATAGCCGGAAACGCGGATGGTCAGCTGCGGGTACTTCTCGGGGTGAGCCTGAGCGTCGAGCAGCGTCTCACGGTTGAAGACGTTGATGTTCAGGTGGTGGCCACCCTTCTCGGCGTAAGCGTCGAGCATGTGGACCAGGTTATCGGCCTGGGTCTCGGAAACTTCAGAAACCTTCATAATGTGTCTCCTTCGATTAATAGGCGCCGGCCGAAACCGGCGCACTAATCAGTAATCGTTATTGTTAGTATAGCACTAACAATAGTTACTCGCCCAGCTGATCAAGGTCGATATCGCCAAAGAACACCTGGTCCTCCTTGCCGAGCGCACTCGGGATGATGGAGAAGGTGTTGGAGATGCCGTCCTGAGCATCGCGGAACGGGAGCTTGGAAACCGAAGACAGCGAAGCGATGGCGCCGTGGCTATCGCGCTTGTGCATGGGGTTAGCACCCGGGGCGAACGGCTGGCCAGCCTTGCGGCCGTCGGGCGTGGAGCCGGTCTTCTTACCGTACACGACGTTGGAGGTAATGGTCAGAACCGAGGTCGTGGGCACGGAGTTGCGGTAGGTGTCGTTCATGCGGATGTACTCCATGAACTGGTGCACAACGTCGTGAGCAATCTGGTCGACGCGGTCGTCGTCGTTACCGTACTTGGGGAACTCGCCCTCGGTCTCGAAGTCGACGATGATGCCGTTCTCGTCACGGACGGGGTGAACCTTGGCGTACTTGATGGCGGACAGGGAGTCAGCCACGACGGAAAGGCCAGCGATGCCCGTAGCGAACCAGCGGTGCACGTGCTTGTCGTGCAGAGCCATCTGGATGCGCTCGTAGCAATACTTGTCGTGCATGTAGTGAATGATGTTCAGCGAGTTGACGTACACGCCAGCGAGCCACTTCATCATGTCGTTGTACTTGGCCACAACGTCGTCGTAATCGAGCGTATCGCCCTCGACGGCGCGATACTTGGGGCCGACCTGCTTCTTGGAGACCTCGTCAACACCGCCGTTGAGTGCGTAGAGCAGGCACTTGGCAAGGTTGGCGCGGGCGCCGAAGAACTGCATCTCCTTGCCGATGCGCATGGAGGACACGCAGCAGGCAATGCCGTAGTCGTCGCCGTGATAGACGCGCATGAGGTCGTCGTTCTCGTACTGGATCGAGGAGCTGGCGACGGAAGTCTTGGCGCAGAACTTCTTGAAGTTCTCGGGCAGACGGGTCGACCACAGAACGGTCATGTTGGGCTCGGGGCTGGTGCCCATGTTCTCGAGCGTGTGCAGGTAGCGGTAGCTCATCTTGGTAACGAGCGTACGGCCGTCAACACCCATGCCGCCGATGGACTCGGTGACCCACTGCGGATCGCCGGTGAACAGGGCCTGGTACTCGGGGGTACGGGCGAACTTGACCATGCGGAGCTTCATGATGAAGTGATCCACGAACTCCTGGATCTGCTCCTCGGTGAAGGTACCGTTGGCAAGGTCGCGCTCAGCGTAGATGTCGATGAACGTGGAGGTACGGCCGATGGACATAGCGGCGCCGTTCTGCTCCTTGACGGCAGCGAGGTAGGCGAAGTACATCCACTGGATGGCCTCCTGCGTGTTGGTAGCAGGATTGGAAATATCGAAACCATAGGTCTCGGCCATCATCTTGAGCTCGCCGAGGGCGCGGATCTGCTCCTGCAGCTCCTCACGGTCGCGGATGTTGTCGGCGGTCATGACCGTCGGGGTGGAAGCCTTCTGGGCCTCCTTGTCCTTGATCAGGTAGTCGACACCGTACAGGGCGACACGACGGTAGTCGCCGATGATGCGGCCGCGGCCATAGCCATCGGGCAGACCGGTGATGATGTGGGCCGAGCGGCAAGCACGCATCTCGGGGGTGTAAACATCGAAGACGCCGGCGTTGTGAGTCTTGCGCTCGAAGGTGTAGCGCTCGACAACGCTCTCGTCGACCTTGTAGCCGTGCTGGCTGGCAGCCTGGCAAGCGATGCGGATACCGCCGTTGACGTGCAGCGCGCGCTTGAGCGGCTTGTCGGTCTGGAGGCCGACGATGGTCTCCTTCTCGCGGTGGGCGTTATCGATGTAGCCAGCGGGGTGGCTCACGATACCCGTGACAGTCTTGGTGTCCATATCGAGGACACGCCCTGCTCGCGCTCCTTGAGCAGCAGGTCGAGAACCTCGCCCCACAGCTCCTTGGTACGCTCGGTCGGACCGGCGAGGAACGACTCGTCGCCCTCGTAGGGGGTGTAGTTCTTCTGGATGAAGTCTCGGACGTCAACTTCTCCCGTCCAGATGCCTTCCTTGAAGCCTTCCCATGCCTCCTGCATTGTGTAACCACGCTCCTAGTTACGTGTAATGCGGCGCTCTCTCACACCGCTGCTTATTGAATTCTTGAATTATCGGCTTGCACTACCGGCTTCTTCCGTTCTTCACCACACGTTGGTACAGGGAAAAACGTTTGTCCACCTTGGAACTGCAACCCAAAACCCAAGATTTCACCCGTTTGAGAAGGATAACATAGCCACCCCCTTCATCAGGGCTGTTATATGTTTCTTTTTTTATACCATTAGGGCGTTTTTAACAAATCCGCAGGAAATGCGAGCGCGAGCAACTACCGTTCACCGATTTGTTTGGTATTTTTCCTTGCCTTTGTACGACGTTCGCTCTAGCTGTTATGCCAGCTTTAGCAGAGTAAAGTGCCTCTGAGTAGGCTTTGGGACATGCCTTACGATCTACCCCTTACTTTGCTGATACCGACGGTGTACGGAGGTCGCCTAAAGGTTGTTTTCTAGGCATGACCCAAAATCTACCGTATAGGGTGCGCGTGCAAGGGTATCATCTTTCACCGAAAATAGTTTCTAGTGTTAGGGGTTTTCGGTGGAAGATACCGATTTCCATGAGCTTGGACGTCAGCTCCTTACTGAGTTTGGCGGCATTCACCAGCGCGTTTCGCGCTTTGTGGACAAAGCTCTCAGCGGCGAGATGGCGTCATGCGCGCCTCATGCTCGCTGGCGGTTCGCTCACGCCGAGCGAACTCGCCGATCGTGCCTGGGTCTCGAGCGCCCGCATCGCCAATATCTTGCGCGCCCTCGAGGCCAAGGGTTGGATTGAGCGCGAGCATTCAAAGACCGACCGTCGTCGCGTACACGTCATAGTGACCGACAAGGGATTCCAGGATCTCGAAATCAAACGCCGGGAATTCGAGGAGCGCACCGCGGCTTTCCTCGAGCAGCTCGGCGAAACAGATACCCAAGAGATGGTGCGCCTTCTAAGACGTGCCAACGAAATTATCGACCGCAATCAAGAAAGGAGAGATGCCGAGTGAGGATTCTCAAGCTCTTTAAAAAGCATGTCCTGGCACTGTTCGCAGCTATCGTACTTATCGTAATCAGCTGCAACGCCGACCTGGCGCTGCCTACCTATATGAGCGACATCGTCGACGTGGGCGTGCAGCAAGGCGGCATTGCCTCGCCCGTGCCCGACACCATTCGCGCCGAATCGCTCGACGACCTCGAACTCTTTATGCGCGCCAAGGACGCCAAAGCTGTGGAGGCCGTGTTTAGCAAGGCTGACAAAAACGGCATTCGAACGTACAAGGGCACCGAGGAAGAGCGTGCCGATGGAGGCAAAATTACCGACATTATGAGCCTGCCCGAGACCGTCGTCCTTTCGCTCAACCAGGCATCGACGCCGACTCCATGGGAGACATGACCGGCACGTCCAGCGAGAAAGACAGCGACGCCGCTCAGGCCATGCCCACGCCCGAGCAAATGGCAGCGATGACGCCCGAGCAGCTCGCCGAGATGCAGCAGAAGGCCGCAGCGGCGCAGAATATGCAAAAGCAGATCGACGCCGACGGCGGCAAGATCACCATGAAGAGCCTGCGCCTGGGTGTCGAGGGCGGTCTGGTAGACCAAAGCAAGCTCGTCGAGGGCGCCAACGAAATGGCGGACAAAATGGGCTCCATGTCGGCTCCATCGTCACCCAGCGCGCCGTGAGCTATGTACAGGACGAGTACAAGGCGCAGGGCATCGACCCCGCCGACGTGCAGAACGCCTACCTGGGCCGCATGGCGACCACGATGTTTGGTCTGTGTCTGGTGTCGTTGGTCGCCACCATCCTGACCGGTGCCGTGGCTTCGCGCACCGCCTGCTCCATCGCACGCGACCTGCGCCGCGAGACCTTCAACAAGGTTATGCACTTCTCGCCGGCCGAGGTGGGCAAGTTTAGCCAGGCCTCGCTCATCACCCGCTGCACCAACGACATTCAGCAGATTCAGATGGCCGCAACCCTGTTTATCCGCATGTGTCTGATGGCGCCCGTCATGGGCATCGTCGCTGTCATGCGCGTCCTGGCCAACCACACCGGCCTGGAGTGGACCATCGCCGTGGCCATCATCGCGGTCTCGGCCGTCGTCGGCGTGCTTATGGGCCTCACTATGCCCAAATTCAAAAAGATGCAGAGCTTTGTGGACCGCGTGAACCTTACCGCCCGCGAGCTGCTCGACGGCTTATGCCTATCCGCTCGTTCAACCGCGAGGAGCATGAGCTCGAGCGTTTTGACAAGGCTTCGCTCGACCTGATGACCACGCAGCTCTACACCAACCGCGCCATGAGCTTTATGATGCCGCTCATGATGCTGGTCATGAATTGCATCACCGTGCTTATCGTCTGGTTTGGCGCGCAGGGCGTGTCCGACGGCGTGATGCAGGTCGGCAACATGATGGCGTTTATCTCCTACACCATGCAGATCGTCATGCGTTTATGATCCTCACCATGGTTTCGGTCATCCTGCCCCGCGCCGAGGTCGCAGCCGAGCGCGTGGAAGAGGTCATCACCTGCCCCACGAGCATCAACGACCCCTCCTCGCCCAAACTGCCCGCGACCAGCGCGTCACGCGGTGAGCTCACCTTCCGCGACGTGAGCTTCCAGTATCCCGATGCCCGCGCCGATGTCATCAGCGGCGTGAACTTCACCACGCATGCCGGTCAGATGCTCGGCATCATTGGCTCCACGGGCTCGGGCAAGTCCACGCTCGTGCAGCTGATTCCGCGCCTGTACGACGTCACAGGCGGCAGCATTTCGCTCGACGGCATCGACGTGCGTGACATGACCCTCTCTGAGCTACGCCGCCGTATTGGTTATATCCCGCAGCAGGGTCGCCTGTTCTCGGGCACCGTCGAGAGCAACCTCAAGTTTGCCGGCGATATGGTGAGTGACGAGGATATGCGCCAGGCGGCACGCGTCGCCCAGGCGGAGGACTTTATCGCCGAGCGCGAGGGCGGCTACGACTCCCCCATCAGCCAGGGCGGATCCAATGTCTCGGGCGCAGCGCCAGCCGCCTGGCCATCGCCCGCGCGTGCCAAAAAGCCGAGGTCGTGGTGTTCGATGACTCGTTTAGTGCCCTCGACTACAAGACCGACGCGCGCCTGCGCGAGGAGCTGGCCAAAAACGTTACCGACGCCGCACTCGTGGTCGTGGCCCAGCGCATCGCGACCATCATGCACGCCGACCAGATTATCGTGCTCGACGACGGCCACGTGGTGGGCACTGGCACACACGAGGAGCTGCTGCACAGCTGCCCGGCGTACCTGGAGATCGCACAGTCGCAGCTTTCCGCCGAGGAGCTGGGGCTTACCCAAGAAGAAATTGCAGCCGTCACGGAAGGAGGCGAGCGCTAATGGCAGACGAGACCAAGACCCAAATTCCCAAGCCCACCCGTCAGCGTGGACCCATGGGCCGCATGGGTGGCATGCGCCGTGGCGAAAAGGCCAAGGACTTTAAGGGCACCATGAGGCAGCTGCTCGGCTATATCGGCCAGCACAAGATTGCCGTGTTTGCCGCCGTCGCCTTTGCCGTGTGCTCGGTCATCTTTAACATTGTGGGGCCCAAGGTGCTCGGCCAGGTTACGACCAAGCTGTTCGAAGGCCTGGTCGCCAAGGTCAACGGCACCGGCGACGTTGACTTTGACTGGATCGCCAAGACGCTCGGCTTTTTGCTCTGCCTGTATCTGGCGAGCTCTGTCTGCAGCCTGGTCCAGGGCTGGCTCATGACCGGCGTCACGCAAAAGATCTGCTACCGCATGCGCAAGGAAATCGCCGCCAAGATTGCCGTCGTGCCGATGAGCTACTTCAACGGTCACAGCAAGGGCGATGTGCTCAGCCGCATCACCAACGACGTCGATACACTCGGCCAGTCGCTCAACCAGAGCGTGACGCAGCTTATTACGTCCGTCACGCAGATTATCGGCGTGCTCGTCATGATGCTGTCGATCAGCCTGCCGCTCACCGGCGTCACCGTGCTCACGCTGCCGGCAGCCGCAATTATCTTGATGGTGATGATTCACTTCTCGCAGCCGTACTTCCGCGAGCAGCAGCAGGTCCTGGGCGCCGTCAACGGCATTATCGAGGAAGACTTTGCCGGCCAGAATGTCATTCAGGTGTTCGACCGCGCCGAGGCCTCGATCGAGGAGTTCGACCGTCAAAACGACCGCCTCTTTATTAGTGGCTGGCGCTCGCAGTTCCTGTCGGGCCTGATGATGCCGCTTATGAGCCTGGTGGGCAACATGGGCTACGTGGGCGTCGTCGTGGTGGGCGCACAGCTCGCGCTGACCGGCAATGCCACGCCCGGCGACATCCAGAGCTTTATCCAGTACGTTCGCAACTTTACGCAACCCGTGCAGCAGCTGGGCAACGTGAGCAACACGATGCAGTCGATGGCCGCTGCCACCGAGCGCGTCTTTGAGTTCCTGGCCGCGCCCGAGGAGGAGCAGAAGGCCGACGCGCAGATTCCCGAGAAGCGCCCCGGTCACGTGGAGTTCGACCACGTCAAGTTTGGCTACACGCCCGACAAGACCATCATCCACGACTTTAGCTGCGAGCGCAGCCCGGCCAGACCATCGCCATCGTCGGTCCCACCGGCGCCGGCAAGACCACGCTCATCAAGCTGCTGCAGCGCTTCTACGATGTGGACGACGGTTCGCTGCGTGTCGAGGGCGTCGACGTGCGCGACTGGGACCGCGCGGCGCTGCGCGGCGAGTTTGCCATGGTGCTGCAGGATACCTGGCTGTTTAACGGCACCATCCGCGAAAACATCCGCTACGGACGCCCCGATGCGAGCGATGCCGAAGTCGAGGCCGCCGCACGCGCCGCACGCTGCGACCACTTTATCCATACGCTCGCCGGCGGTTACGACTTTATGATCAACGAGGAGGGCACCAACCTGTCGCAGGGTCAGCGCCAGCTCGTGACCATCGCCCGCGCCATTTTGGCCGACCGTCCGGCGCTCATTCTGGACGAGGCGACCTCCAACGTCGATACCCGCACCGAGGAGCTTATTCAGCGCGCCATGGACGCGCTGATGCAGGGCCGCACCAGCTTTGTCATCGCGCACCGCCTGTCCACGATCCGCAACGCCGACGTGATCCTAGTAATCCGCGACGGCGACATCGTCGAGAAGGGCACGCACGACGAGCTGCTCGCCCAGGGCGGCTTCTACGCCGACCTGTACAACTCGCAGTTCGACGAGGCGGCGTAAAACCGGCAGCAAACAACCGCAATGCCAAGAAAACGGGGGCGCAGGACAACCTGCGCCCCCGTTTTGTGTCCTCCGAGCCTCGAAACGCCTTCCCTGAGACCTCATTGACGGCGCTTTCCAGACCCCGTGGGCAAAAAATGGCAAATATGAGTACTGTTACTTTTTTAGTATCAGCCAAAACAGCCTCAAACGACCTCCTTGCGGCCTCTATACGCCTTCAAATTAATCAAAACGCCCGTTAGCGGGCTTCTGCGTGGCAATGTTAATGAACATATTTTTCACTTTGTCTATTATCTTGCTAGACCGATATGCTACTAGATTAGCAACCGTACTCATATTTGGCATTTTTTGCCCACAGGGTGTTTCCTGGGGAACCGACAATAGCCTTAGGGTCCCGCGCGACGCCACTCCCTCCCGGTATCCGCCGACGTTCCCCCATATAAAACCTGCCAAAATAAACCTGTCCCTTTTGGCAGGTTTCGGGGTGGCGAGGGGTTGCACTTTAGCGTGCGACAGCGGATAATGCCGAACACTCGACAATACGCTTATTGCTCTTTCTATAGATTGAGGAGGCCCCTATGGCCATGGAATTCAAACGCAGGTTGCCGATCCCCATGGAGATCCGCGAGGAAATGCCGCTTTCCGCCGAGCTTACCGCCAAAAAGCAGGCATTCGACGCCGAGGTCGCCAAGGTCTTTACCGGCGAGGACGCGCGCAAGGTACTCATCATCGGCCCGTGCTCTGCCGACCGCGAGGATTCGGTGCTTGAGTACATGAACCGACTGGCCAAGACCGCCGAGGAGGTCAAAGACAAACTCATCATCATTCCGCGCGTCTACACCAACAAGCCGCGCACCAAGGCACCGGCTACAAGGGTCTGCTGCACAACCCCGACCCCGAGGCGCCCGATGACCTGCTCGAAGGCGTTAAGGCCATCCGCCACATGCACCTGCGCGTTATTGAGGAAACGGGCTTCTTCACCGCCGACGAGATGCTCTATCCGTCCAACTACCAGTACCTCGTTGACCTGCTGAGCTATGTTGCCGTGGGCGCGCGCTCGGTCGAAAACCAGGAGCATCGCCTGGTATCGAGCGGCATTTCGGTGCCCGTGGGCATGAAGAACCCCACTGCCGGTTCCACCACCGTCATGCTCAACTCCATTTACGCCGCGCAGGCGCACCAGAGCTTTATCTTCCGCAACTGGGAGGTCGAATGCGACGGCAATCCGCTCGCGCACGCCGTTATGCGTGGTTACATCGGTCTCGATGGGCGCACCTACCCCAACTACCACTACGAGCACCTGGAGCGCCTGGCCGAGCGCTATACCGAGCATGCCGGTTACGCCAACCCGGCGGCGGTCATCGACTGCAACCACGACAACTCGGGCAAGCGTCCGCTGGAGCAGTACCGCATTTGCAAAGAGGTGCTCGACAGCTGCCGCCGCAACGAGTCCATCTCCAAGCTGGTCAAGGGCTTTATGATCGAGTCCTACCTGGAGGACGGCAACCAGCCGGTCGATGGCGGCGTCTTTGGCAAGTCGATCACCGACCCATGCCTGGGCTGGGAAAAGACCGACTACCTCATCCACGAGATCGCGGAGCGGTGTAGGTTACGGCGTTTTACCAAACGCCGTAACGGCCGACGCTGCGCGGGTCGCATTTGGACAATCTGACGTTCAACTTCAAGGGCGCGACCAGAAGGTCAGCGCCCTTTCGTTTCACGTCACCTTGTCTCAAATGCGACCCGCTCGCTGTCCGTCCTCTAACCGCGGCGTTGTCTTGCTCCGGATGTAGCAGTTAGGGACGCTCCTTTTCTGCCGGCAGTTTGGGACACTCCTTGGGTAGTCGTTGGGGACATTCTTGTTTGACTAGTCGTTTAAGAACGTCCCCAACGACTATCACTCTGTCAAACATGCCCTCGGGTCGCACGTTTCCCTTCGAATCGATCATACAAGCCCCCCAATCTGTTCGGTTTCCCCAGATTGTGAGCCCGCATACCCAAGCCGCACGGCCCGCCGTTCAGCTGAAACCACCTACCAAAAAGGGACAGGTTAATTTGGGCAGCTTTTATCTGGGCAAACGTCCAAACCGCCGCAAGGGAGCTGCCTTCCCTCGTGGCGGTCTTCTAGCAGAAAAACAAAGTGAGTAGGCTTTTTGCAGAAGGCCAAGCACGCCCTAAAACGCCACAGCTCTGACCTGCGGTTTCATCGATCATTTGTCGCAATGTGCTCGGCAGGTTCAAAATAGTCTACTCACTTGTATCTGAGACGCACCAGATTGGCAAAAACCGCCGCGAAAGGGTCCCTGGTCCCTTCGCGGCGGTCATACGCCTCTGATTTTGCGACGATTTTGCCCGCTTGTTACTCGCTGTAACGGGTGGCGATGGCAGCTTGTACCATGCCGGCGCTCATGAGGTACGTCACCAGGAAGTAGCCACCATAGGCTGCCAGGAAGATCGCACAGGTGAGGCCCACGGTGCCGCCGATGCTCATATTTCCGAATATGCTCACCAGCTCGATGATCACCTTAAGTGCCACAAAGGAGTGCGCTAGGCCAACTGCCAGCGGGAACAGGAAGAATACCGCTTGCTGCGCCATCACCGAATGGCGAATCTGGCGGTCGTCGCAGCCGATCTGTGCCAGCACACGATAGCTGCGGCTGCCATCGGCCACGTTGGAGAGTTGCTGGATCGACAGAATCGCCGCGCATGCAACGACCAATACAAAGCCGATGTAGATGCTAGGTAGCCAATAAGACCGTTCATTTGCGCTGCTTGCGTGTACATCTCGGAGCGTGTGATGAAGGTTCCCCACGACCCTGGCTCCTTGCCGTCAACGAGCAGATCGTCGAGCAGAGTGTATTTAATGCTCTCGTCTGCCTCGGTCGTATCCATCCCCTGTTTGTAGTTAACGAGCAGGCTACTGGAATACGGCTGCAGATTAAGTTGGGACAACAGCTCGTCGGCAACGACGACGGTACCCGGATTACTGCCCATCGCCGAGTTGGCGATGCCGCCGTATCTTCGTCCGACTTATCGGTTGCGGGCTTGAGCGTATGCCGCCCAAGGTAAGGGCATGGCCACCAGCCATATACTTGGTGTACAGGTCGACCAGCTCGCCGCCCATATCACACGTGAGCAGATACTGGTCGTGACCGATGTGCACCGGCTCCTCACCCATCATCTGACGCAGTTTGTTGTACTGGCTCGCCGGCGTCACAAACAGACCCATCGTATCGGCATTGCTACCCCCGAACGCCTTGGGAAGCTTTTCGCCCATGATCTTGCACATCTCACTTGGGGTCACCGAAGGATTCGAGCCGCCAAACGGATAACTCAGATACGAATCGATCTGCACATGCTCACCGGCAACATCGGCGATATCGACCTTCTTGCCGGTCTCGTCGTTGTTGTCCGCCGAACTGTCCCTGCCGTGCCATGCGGGGTACAAATCGACCGTTGTATCGGCCGGCACCATGCGATCGGCTTCATCAGACGGATTGACGTACTCTTTGTAGTAGTCGAACGTATCGGGCGTGTAATAGACATACGTCTGAGACACGTCTACAGGGTTATAGCGCTCCAGGTTTTCGTTCATCACGTTGGCAATCGACATACCGCACGTCACCGAGGTGATGGCCAAAAACAGGAGCATCGCGATGACGCCCATCGAAAAGCACACCGTGTTGACCTTGGCCGCAAGCTGGCGCACGGTAAACATGTTGAGGCCGCGCCAATACACGCCGCGCAGGCTCTGCAGCAGCTTGATGAGCATGCCCGAGAGTCCCCAGAACAGGGCAAAGGTGCCCACGGTAACCATAGCGGTCGTAATACCAAACTGGCTCATGGCCTCTTGCAGCTTGCTGTCCGTCGCGGTTAGCGGGAACCCATCACGTAGCAGACGGTAATAGGCCACGCCCACAAGCACCACGCCCACGGCAAAGATGGCAATCGCGATCCAGGGGTTGCGTGTCTTGATGCTCTCGTTGCGACGCTCGGCACCCATAAGCTCGATGAGTTTGGTACGACGCACGGCGCGAAGGTTCAGCAGTAGCGTGAGCACAAACATTACGAGCATGCAGGCAAGGGTCAGGTTGAACGCATGCACCGAGAAAAAGAAGTGGAAATTGGCGATCTGTGTCTTAAAAAGCGAGGCCGTAAAGAACGTCATGAGCTGGGAGAGTCCCACACCCAGCACAATGCCGACGACAAAGGCCACGACCGATACTATCACGGTCTCGAGCGCCATGATCGTGGCGACGCGCCCGCGCCCCATGCCGAGCACCTGGTACAGGCCAAACTCCTTTTTGCGGCGTTTCATGATGAAGTTATTGGCATACACCATCAAAAAGGCCATGACACCGGCCAAAAAGTACGTCAGGTCGCCGAGCATGCTGCCCATTACCTGCGCCAAGCCCTTTTCATCGATTCCGGCAATATCGACCTGCATCGAGACGGTGTTAAAGGCATAGAAAACGGTGACGCCCAAGGTGAGCGTCAAAAGGTAGACGAGGTAATCGCGGCCGGCGCGGCGGACGTTACCCCAAGCGAGTTTACAGAGCATCGGAGCCCTCACCGCCCATCATGGCAACGACCTCCATAATGCGGTCGAAGAACTCTCGCGGTCGGTGTCGCCGCGGCGCAGCTCGGTGAAGATCTTGCCGTCGCGAATAAACAGCACACGGCTCGTGTAGCTGGCGGCAAAGCTGTCGTGCGTAACCATGAGCACGGTGGCGCGCAGGCGGCGGTTAAGGGCCTCTAGGCTCTCGAGCAGCAGACGAGCGCTCTTGGAATCGAGGGCGCCGGTGGGCTCGTCGGCATGATCATAGTGGGGTCGGTGACGAGCGCGCGAGCCGCGGCAACGCGCTGCTGCTGGCCGCCGGACATCTGGTAGGGATACTTGTCGAGCACTTGGCTAATGGACAGGCGCGCGGCCACATCCTGCACGCGGGTCGAGATCTCCGCCGAGTTTGTACGGGCGATGGTGAGCGGAAGGGCGATGTTCTCGCGTGCCGTGAGCGTATCGAGCAGGTTAGAGTCCTGGAAGATAAAGCCGAGTTCCTCGCGGCGGAACTGCGAGAGCTTGGCCTGCTTCATGCGTGTTACGTCCTGGCCGTTGATGCGGATGGTGCCGCTCGTGGCGCTATCGATGGTCGAGACGCAGTTGAGCAACGTCGACTTGCCCGAGCCCGAGGCGCCCATGATGCCAACGAATTCGCCGCGGTTGACGGTAAAGCTGACGTCGTTGAGCGCGCGGGTCACGTTGCCCAGCGCTCCATATACCTTTTCGAGATGCGCGACCTCCAGTACCGGGGTCGCCATGTGCGTGGTTTGCATACCGAGTCCTTTCTTGCGATTAGTCTACGGCATCTATAGTCGCAAGAAGCCGAGTCGGCTACCATCGATATGGCTTACGCTTGCCTTACCGTTGCGTAAGGTAAGCGTAGTCTGCCATGTGTTGATGTTGAGAGAGGGCTCCTGTTGAAGACTGTTCATGTTGCCGCTGGGATCATTCGCAAGGAAGGATCTGACGAGCTGCTTGCCGTGCAGCGCGGCTACGGCAACATGCAGGGACTATGGGAGTTCCCGGGCGGCAAACTTCTGCGCGGCGAGACACCCGAAGACGCCGTGCGCCGCGAGCTTATGGAAGAGCTACAGGTAAAAGTCACCAACCTGCGTGATTTCTACACCGTTGAGCATGACTACCCCGATTTTCATCTCTCCATGGAGTGTTACTACTGCTCGCTCGCCGATGAATCCGATGAGCCCCAGAAGCACGACCGCCAGCTTGATATCCGCTGGATTCCGCGCACCTCGCTTGCCACGGTGGAATGGATGCCCGCAGACAAGGGGCTCATCGATGCCCTGATTGAGCTGAAGGAAGACCGGCTTGAGGCAAGCTCCGCTGATGACGCCGCGCCCAACACAGCCGACAAACCCGCCGCCAAACCCAAGCGCGCACCTAAGCGCCGTAGAAAAAAACGCCCCAAACCAGGTCTGCTCGACGGCATCGATACCTCGGACCTCTCCGCTGACGAGCGCGAACTGGTCCGCCGTCGCGCCGCCATCAAAAAGTCCATGAAGGGCAACAAACGCGCCAATACCAAGCCCGAGCTGCTCGTCCGCCAGCGCCTGCGGGCAGCAGGCCTTACGGGATACCGTCTGGAATGGAAGGTGCCCGGCAAGCCCGACATCGCCTTCCCCGGGCGCAAGATCGCCATCTTTGTAAACGGCTGTTTTTGGCATCGCTGCCCCAGGTGCAATCCCAGCCAGCCCAAGCGCAACGTTGAGTTTTGGGAGGCAAAGTTCCGCCGCAACGTCGAGCGCGACCGAGCCGCCATCACCGCGCTTACCCAAATGGCTGGACGCCCATAACCATCTGGGAATGCGAGCTCAAAAAAGACTGCATCGATACCACCATGGAGAAGGTCATCGAACAAGTACGCGCCGCCGCACCGCAGCGCTAATCCGCCCGCTCTTACCGTGTTTCCCTAGGGGAATCACAATTGGACCCGTCCAGATGCCCCATACACGCAACAATTGCGCCACAAACCTTAGAAAGCCCTTAAGGCTCCCAACCTTTCAAGAGTGTTATTCGATAGCTTTGACCTGCGGTTTCATGGTTACATCAAACCTGATTAAGCCTTTCTTTAGGGCTTCCCTATCTGCACTCGCGGCATAATGTAGCCAGCGCACGGGACCTAGCAGCAAACCCCGAGCGCATCCTTTTGGTGGATATCGAGGAGGCCGCAAAAGCATGCATTCTTCCAATGACGCAGCACAGCAGCCATCCCTAAAACATGCAAACCTTTTCTCCTTCCCCCCGACACAGAGAAACGGCCTCCTCGACTCCCCCACCACAAAAGCCAAACGCTCAACCGACCAGAGCCTCAACCTGCAGGTCTCATTCAAAAAGCTCCAAGCATCGCTGGATACAGCATTCCCCGAACAAGCCCGGGCGTACTAACCGTTCATCAACAAAGGAGCCTTAACGCTCGCGTCCCACTCTTTCAGACCTAACGCCACAAGGACGACTGAGCAGGCGCGCACGCCAGCCCGTCTCGAGGGCGATGTGTTCTAACAGGTAGCTCAGGATGGTCAGGATGCCGAACATGTTGTCCGAGCGCACCTTGTAGGCTCGCGCCGAGGTCCATCAGGTTCACGAGAATCCAGTAGAGCGGCAGGTCGTGCTTGCATCCGTCCTCGTCAGCCTCGGGCTTGCGCTTGAAGATGTACCAGTAGCCGCTGAGCCGGTAGTATCCGACATTCTCGAGGTGGGCGATAAGGACGTCGCGGTCCGCTACGAGGCCGCGCTCGCCCATGAGCAGGTCGGCCTGCTCCTCGAAGGTCAACCAGGGCTTCGTTTATTCTCCCATGGTGCTCCCGTGCTCGGATGAAGTTGATATTCAAGGCCTCCCGAATCCGCATCCAGCGCTCTGATGGGACCTGGCAGTGAAGAGTAAAATGGAGCTATTGCTGCACAATTCGCCTCTGTCATGTTTGTTGAGACCTCGAGGCGATCGACCTGAAAGGCATCAACAATGGGCACCATAGCCGACATCCTCAACCGCATCGACTCGGGCGACTACGCAATGCCGCAGTTCCAGCGTGGCTACGTTTGGAACCGCGCACAGGTGCGCAAACTCATGACGTCGCTGTACAAGGGCTATCCGGTGGGCACGATACTCTTGTGGCAAACTCCTGTGGAAGACGCAGACATCAAGGGCGAGAAGGTCATCGGACAGGGTGCCGTCAACCTCATTCTCGACGGCCAGCAGCGCATGACGTCGCTCTACGGCATCATGCGTGGCAAGGAACCACCCTTCTTCGAGGGCGACAAGCACGCATTCGCCGACCTCATGTTCAACATCAAGGATGAGGTATTCGAGTTCCGTGCCCCCAAGATGAAGGGCGACCCCATGTGGGTCTCGGTAACCGAGGTCTACCAATCCGGAGCCGTAACGGAAGCCGTCAGCATCAAACAGGCCGCCGGCCTTGACGACCCGACCTTCACGTTGACCCTCACGCGGCTCAACCGCATAGAGCAGATCAAACAGACTGAGATACTCTCCCAGACCGTGACCGGCCCAGACAAAACCGTCGACGTAGTCGTGGATATCTTCAACAGCGTGAACTCGGGCGGCACGAAGCTTAGCAAGGGCGACCTCACGCTCGCCAAAATCTGCGCGGAATGGCCCGCCATGCGCGATGAGATGCAGAAGCTCTCGACGGCTTCTCGGCCAAGGGATACGACTTCACACGCGACTGGCTGCTGCGCTGCCTGACCGTCCACCTCGCGAAGTCGGCGTATTTCTCCACTCTCGACGGCTTCTCCGTATCGGAGATTCAAAAGGGATTCAAGGAGACCGTCCAGCTCGTGGGCACCTGCCTCGACCACATCGCGGGCAGACTCGGACTCGACCACACCCGCGTCCTAGGCAGCCCCTTTTCCATCGCCACGATGATCGCGGTCATAGACCAGAAGGGAGGCAATCTTACCTCGGCCGAGTGGGACCGCCTACTCTACTGGCATGTTCACGTCTTCCTCTGGGGGCGCTACGCAGGCTCCACCGAGAGTGTGCTTGCCCAGGATATAAACGCCGTCAAGAGTGGCGAGGGGATCGCCGGACTGCTCAGGCTCATAAAGACGAACAGGCCCGACCTAAGCCTCCACCCCGACGACTTCTGGGGATGGAGCACGGGAGCGCGCCTCTACCCGCTCATGTACCTTCTCGCCCGCATGGGGCATGCTCGCGACTGGGGCAGCGGAATCGAGCTCAACTCTCACCTTCTCGGCAAGAACTCGACACTCGATGTGCACCACATATTCCCCAAGAAGGTGCTCTACGCCGCCGACCGCAACAAGTCGATGGTAAACCAGCTCGCCAACTACGCCTTCTTAACCAAGGGGACAAACCTGGAGATCTCAGACAAGCTCCCCTCGGATTACCTGCCGGGCTACGTCGCCGCAAACCCCGGAGCGGTCGAATCTCACGCTGTGCCGATCGACGACCCTTCCCTCTGGGAAATCGGGAACTACGAGGCCTTCCTCGCCCGGAGGCGCGAGCTTCTCTCCGAGAAGGCCAACGTGATCCTATCTGCCCTCTACAGAGGAAAAGACCTGGGTGAGCTGCCCACCGCTTTCAGACAGCCGGGGGCCGCGAGCGTCCTCGACCACGATGACGAAGCTCTCTCAGGGCTCTCGGACTGGTTGACGGAGAGGGGTTACGGACACGGGGCGGCGAACTTCGGGGTGAGTGGCACGTCTAAGACCGTAATCGTTGACCTTGCATGGCCGGACGGCTTGCAGACCGGCCTCGGCGAACCGGTCGCTCTCATGGTCGATAGCGAGCCCGAGGAGCGCTCTTTCGTGACCAAGCTCGGATACCACGTGTTCGAGACACCTGAGGACTTGGTGGCCTCTGTTGTAAACGATGAGGCATAAGGGAGCTTCATGAAAGATCTCGACAAATACCGGGGCTGCCTCGTTGGCGGGGCCGCAGGCGACGCGCTTGGATACGCCGTGGAATTCTGGGACGAGAAGCATATCTTCTCCCGCTATGGCGAGCGCGGCATAACCGAGTACAAACTCGATACCAAAGGCGTGGCGCGCTTCTCCGACGATACGCAGATGACCCTCTTTACAGCAAACGGCCTGCTTTTAGGTACCACGCGTGGGATGACACGCGGCATTATGGGGCCGTATGAAAGCTATGTCGGCTATTGCTACGGAGACTGGTACCGCGCGCAGACCGAGAGGTATCCGCTCGACGAAGGGCGGAGTGACGTCTACCACTACTCATGGCTCGTCGGCGTGCCTGAGCTCTTCGAGCAGCGCGCGCCGGGGAACACGTGCCTCTCCGCCTGCGCGGAGGGGTGCAAGGGGACGACCGAGTGTCCCGTCAACAGCAGCAAGGGCTGTGGCGGCGTGATGCGCGTGGCTCCGGCAGGGCTCTACCTCGACCCTGAAGATGGCGCCCACTGCAGTGGCTACGCCGACACCCTCCGGCTTGGCGCGGAGTGTGCTGCCCTCACGCACGGCCACGCGCTGGGCTGGCTGCCGCCGGAGCGCTCGCGGTGATTGTGAGCATGCTGGCGCACAAGCCAGGTTGCGGTGTGCGCGAGGCCATCATGGGTGCGCTGGACGCACTCCCCAAAGCCTATCCGAATGCCAAACATGTGAAGGAACTGCAAGGCCTTCTTATGCATGCGCTGCGTCTCGCCGACTCCTCCAAGGGCGACCTCGACTGCATCCACGAGCTCGGCGAGGGATGGGTGGCGAGGAGACGCTGGCCATCGCCGTATTCTGCGCGCTTCGGCACGAGCACGACTTCGAGGCGGGGATCGTTGCTGCCGTGAACCACAACGGTGACTCGGACTCCACCGGCGCGGTGTGCGGCAACATCCTCGGGGCGAGACTTGGCTTTAGCGAAATCCCCGCGAAGTACACCGAGCGCTCGAGTTGCTGAACGTAATCGAGGGTTTCGCGGACGATCTCTACCACGACTGCCAGATTGACGAATGCATAGGCTCAGCCGATGGCATCTGGGAACACAAGTACATTTATAACGACTACGCCGAGTGGGTCGTTACCCAAAGATCGGAAGGATTGGATGAATCATCCCGAGTTTAATCAACTCCGCTTTAGCGTCGGCGGCCTCTTTCTGGGAAATGCCAAGCTGAGGGGTTCCTTCTCATGCGCCGCTCTCGCCCTCCAGCAACAAGCACATCAGCCCAACGCCACAAGGGCGATTGAGTAGGGCGGTTTGGGCGGGCCCCCGTACTTAGTTTCCAAAATCATTCCGCAGCGCGAAGGCCCCCGTTGCCAACGCTTCGTAGAAGCGAGGCAACGGGGGCCTTCATGCGCGAGGACGTTTTGGAAACTAAGTACGGGGACCCGCCCAAGCCGCCCGATGGGATCAGAGCACCCTTGCTGTTACTCTGCCTTGCCCACAGAGTTGAGGTTGGTCATGCGGATCTTAACCAGCTCGGTGATCTCACGCATACCCTCCTTGGCCGGCTTCTTGGGATCGAAGCAGGCGGGGTTCTCGGCCATGTAGCCATGAAGCCCTTGGTGTAGGCCTGACGCAGCTCGGTGGCGTAGTTAACCTTGCAGATGCCGTTCTTCACAGCCTCGGCAACCTGCTCATCGGGCACACCAGAGGTGCCGTGCAGAACCAGCGGCACGTCGACGGCGTCGCGGATGGCCTTGACCACGGACTGCTCGATGTGCGGATCGCTCGTGTACACACCGTGGCTGGTGCCAACGCCAATGGCCAGCGAGGTGCAGCCAGTGCGCTCGACGAACTCCTTGGCCTCAGCCGGATCGGTGTAGGGGCTCTCGCCCTCAACCGCGGGACCGTCGTCCTCCTTGCCGCCAACCTTACCAAGCTCAGCCTCGACGGGCACGCCCATGGCGCGGCCAGCGTCGGCGACGGACTTGGTCAGAGCGATGTTGTCCTCGAAGGACTCGTGCGAGCCGTCGATCATGACAGAGGTGTAGCCCGTGCGGAAAGCCTGCATGCAGCGGTCATAGCCATCGCCGTGATCGAGGTGCAGAGCGACGGGCACGGAAGCGCGCTCGGCGGCAGCCTTGACCATGCCGTAGAAGTAGTCCAGACCAGCGGTCTTGATGGTGCCCGGGGTGGTCTGCATGATGACGGGGGACTTGGTCTCCTCGGCAGCGGCCAGAACGGCCATAACAAACTCGAGGTTCTCGACGTTGAACGCGCCGACGGCGTAGTGGCCGGCCTGAGCGTCCTTGAGCATCTTTTCGGTGGTAACAAGTGCCATGAGCGTTTGCTCCTCTCCCTCGCCCGCATCTGGACATCGGGCGTAGTTGTTCACAAGGCGTTTTACCTTGCGTTTTACTGCGCTCATTGTATGAAATTCAGCGGCTTTACACGCGCGAGATATTGAGCCCATGCAGGTCAATACCGTCGTTTTTGAAAAGTAAACGGAAGGAATTGGAGCCGAGTGGGCGTGTTCGATATTGAATTTTGAGCGTTCAGCGTCTTTCTTTTATAGAAAAGATAAGTAATCGAAAGGTGTTTTCTTACTCAAAAAGAAAATGAACGAAAATGAAGTCAACACAATTCCTGCAAATTTAGTCGAGAATGGAGCCACCATGCCCATGCAACAACCCGTGCTTTTGCCGACGAACGCCGTACCGCCATTATGGAAATGCTCGATCATAACGCCTCGGTGCAGGTAGCAGAAATCGCCCAGACCTTTGGCGTGTCCTCCGTCACCGCCCGCGCCGACCTGGACGCGCTCGCCGAAGCAGGCAAGCTGCGCCGCACACATGGTGGTGCCGTATCGCTCCACAAACGCCTGACCGTCTCCACGCAGGATCGCCGCATCAATGTCAACGTCGCTGCCAAGCAGGCCATCGCGCAAAGCGCCATCGAGCTCGTCAATGACGGCGACACGCTGCTCGTCGACTCGGGCACCACGGCGCTCGAGTTTGTGCGCACGCTCGACCTGCGCTCCGGCATCACGGTCATCACTGCCGACATCACCATCGCCGACTTCATCGACGAGAGCCTACCCTCGGTCGATGTCATTATGCTCGGCGGGGAGCTCCGCAAGGGTCACCGCTACCTCTACGGCCCCCTCACGATGGCCGCACTCGACGCGCTCCATGCCGATCTCGCGATCATATGCCCCGGCTCCTTCGTCTCGAACCGGGGCTTCATGACCGACTATCCCCAAATGGCGGAGATCAAGATGGCCGCCCTCAGATGCGCCGCTCGTTCGGTCGCCCTCATGGACGCCAGCAAGCTCGAGGCGCGCGGAACCTATTGCTTTGCACCGCTCCATTCAGTGAATCACATCGTCATCGATCGAGACGAGAAGGGCATCCTCGCGGACGCCTCAATGCCTTGCCGGAAGGGGTGAAACACCCCCGGCTCATGATCGCGTGCGAGTAACCCGTGCTGCGGAGGCCATCGCCTCAACGAAACCGTCGCACCACTGGAAAAACTTACATAAAACGTAAAGTTTTCCAGTTGTGCGACCGAATCTGACAGGGAGCAGCGCCGAGGACGGAGGCGGACCGTGAACGGCGTTGAACTAAGCGGATTATTCCATGCAGCGCGGATTTAATGTGTCGCCAACTCGCATGTCAAAAAACGCCCGAGGGCGAAGGCACGGTGCACAGAGGTACAGAAGCGCTCGCACTCGGGCGAAGATGCCGATGTCGTGGAAAGCCGCTACAGCTCGGTGACCTTGACGGCGTTGTAGACCTCATCCCAACAGTCCATGACCAAATAGCCGGTCATCGGATCCAAGGCGTTGAGCTTACCGCAGGTGTTAGCGTCTTGAGGACCGTGACGTTGTCGGCACCGGCGGCAATTGCATGGGCGAAGCCCGCGATGCGGAATCGCCGGAACCGGTGGCGTTCACCGCCGGGATGTCAGGAGTCTTGGCGCGGAACGCGCGGCCATTGCGGAAGCCGACGGAACCGACAGCGCCATGGAGACGACGACCCATGGGATGTTGACGA
>ENA-OQBT01000398-OQBT01000398.1-human-gut-metagenome-genome-assembly--contig:-NODE-398-length-27569-cov-17.821842_pt1 | contig 27569 bp, 29 predicted proteins | sample MGYA00242749_ERZ504557 | MGnify/ENA primary metagenome ERZ504557 (study PRJEB26092, sample SAMD00036243) | human gut metagenome | host: Homo sapiens | study: EMG produced TPA metagenomics assembly of... | reverse complement strand
TCGCACGAAAACCTCACCGTCCTTCAAGGCCTCCCGGCCACTCGCGAACGAGCGGACGATGAACTGGCAATCATTGACTATAAAGAAGTAGTACAAATACGCTCTTGAGTTCTCAAACCACCACCACTCACCCGCCTCGAGGCACCCCAACCGGGGAACCACCCGCCGAGCGGCAGCGAAGAGTAAATTTACACGAACCCCGGCGATCACGCAAATCGACCCTTCCAAAGATACCCTAGAACCGTTGCAAATAAACACATCCCTCGGCGTGTCGAAAAAGGCCTTCGAACGGCCGTACAGCCAGTCTAGGCCCCGAAGACAACGCCACATGAACCAAAAACAAACTATAAACGGCGTGTCATACCCATATACATCTCATTCCCATGTGATGAACACCCAAATGCAATCGCAAATCATGATTCCAGCGGAACAGAAAGAACAGAAATACAAAAGAGACGCGAAGAAGCATGAAACCTGGCTGCACTTGCGACGGCACGCACGCTGAAATACAACAAGAGCCGCCGACTCAGGGAAGTCGACGGCTCTCGCTGTTTCAATTGTTATTCAGTTATGTTTTGACCTGTGAGAAGGAAGTGAGATCAGGCAGTGACCTCAGCCTTGGCCTTCTTGCGATCCATGTAGCGCTTGATAGCCAGAGCCTCAAGTGCGATCACCAGGATTGCGGTCACGCCCCAAGCCACGTACATGGCGGTCTTCCAGATCGGGGTGGCGACCTTCGGCTCACCGTCTGCATACTGCCAGCTGTTGGCGGCGGTGTACAGAATATTGTGGGCGGCGGTACGCATGGCCTTCACGGAGGTTGCGGACTTGTCGGTGATGTGGTTGGTGATGGAGGTGGTAGCCAGCATGGAATCGTTGCCGTTACGGATCTCCTGATCACCGTTCTGGTAGCCGTAGCCGCCGAAATAATCGGTCAGGACGAAGCCCTTGAAGCCCCACTCGTCACGGAGCACGGTGTTCAGCAGAACGTTGTTGCCACCGGCATAGGTGTTGCCGATGTAGTTGAAGGCGCTCATCACGGCCTGTGCGCCGCCTTCCTTCACGCTCATCTCGAACGGCTTGAGGTAGATCTCACGCATGGCCTGCTCGTTGGTCCAGGTGCAGAGCATCTCAGTACGCTTGGTTTCCTGATCGTTCAGGGCGAAGTGCTTCATGAAGGAGTACACGCCCTTCTCCTTGGCGCCGGCGATCTCATTGGATGCCATGACGCCGGAGAGCAGTCCATCTTCGGAGAAGTACTCGAAAGTACGGCCGGAGAATGCGTTGCGGTGGATGTTCATAGCCGGAGCGTACCAACCAGCAACATGCATGTCGTGAGCCATATCGCCGATCATCTCGCCGAACTGCTTGGCCAGATCCTTGTTCCAAGTGCAAGCGAATGCGGTGGAAGCCGGGAAGCCGATGGAGCCAACACCAGTGAAGTTGTTGTTCAACGAGGCCGGGCCGTCAGCGTCGGTGAGCTGGATCTTGCCGACGGAGGAGACGGCCGGAGTGCCGTAGCCGCCGTTGGCAATGAGGTTGTCCATATCGTCGAAGGTCAGCTCGTCAAGCAGCTTCTCCCAATCAGCATCGTCGTAATCCTTGCCGTACATGTCGGCCAGGCGGAGGCCATTCTTGGCACCGGTGGTCGGCATCTCGTCGGAATCGTCGTTGAACTGAGACGGATCGTAGTTGGCGTTGTTGTAGAAGGTTTCCTTTGCCTTATCAGACATTTCGAAGTTGGTCGGAGCGGCGGTGGCTTCCTTGTAGTTTGCGAAATGTCCTGCACGGCTCAGGTAGGTCACATCGCCTGCAGCATCATCGAACTGGTTGGTGGCCACGGTCTGGTCGCCATTGTGGGTGTTCGAATCGGAGTCGTAGGTGATGGTGTCGTCCACGGTGATCTTCTTGGAGCCGATCACAGTGTGGGAGTCGGAGTTGATGGAGATGTTGTAATCGCCCTTTTCGAGCACGTATGCTTGGCATTCTTGTAATCATAGGAAGCCATGTCATCGTCTTCGAATTCAACGGTCACGTCCTCGGAAGCGCCCGGCTCAAGCTTCTCGGTCTTCTCGAAGCCAACCAGGTTGGCACTGGCCTTTTCGATGCCACCTTCGGTGTACGGCGGGTTGTAGTAGACCTCAACAACATCCTTGCCAGCGGTGTCGCCGGTGTTGGTGACGGTCACATCAACGGTGACCTTGCCATCCTTGTACGTCACATCGTTGAGCTTCTGCTCGAAGGTGGTGTAGCTCAGACCGTAACCGAACGGGAATGCAACCATGGAATCGTAATCGATGGCACCTTCGGCCGCTGCGGTCTCATAGAACTTGTAGCCCACATAGATGCCTTCGGAGTAGTTCACAAAGCCCGGGATGGCGGTGACTTCGTCACCAGTGAAGCCCGTGTACTTGGCGGCCTTGTCTTCCATGTTGGTGTATTCGAACTTGCCGAAGTTGTTGTAAGACACCGACTGGGTGAGATCCTTCAGGAAGGTGTCGGAAGTCTTGCCGGACGGGTTGGTATCGCCGGCAAGCACGTCACCGAGTGCGGAGAAGCCGGTCTGGCCTGCAGGCGGGCACCACACGACGGATTTGATCTGCGGATAGTCGTTCAGGAAGTCGAACTGGAAGGTGTTGGCGCCGTTGTAGACGAGCGTGACCTTGTTGAAGTTCTTGGTGACCAGGTCGAGCATATCGCGCTCGGTCTGGCTCAGCTGCAGGAAGCTTTCGCCGTCCTTGAAGTCCTCGTAATCCTTGGAGTTGTTCTCATAGGTGATGCCTTCGGCCTTCATGTTCATCGGAAGGTCAGCGCCCTCGCCACCGACGCGGGTGAGCACTACAACAGCCTCATCGGAGAAGCTCTTGGCATCGGAGATCAGGGAATCGGAATACTGGTCGGCCGGAACCTCAGGCAGGGTCCAATCCTGTGCCACATGCCAACAACTGGGCGATCTGCACGGTAATCGGTGTACAGCTTGGTCAAGTCGGCGTTGGTCTCGATGCCGGCTTCCTTCATGCCATCAAGCAGGGAAACGGTGTCATACTGGTCAGACATGGAGCCGGAGCCGGTGCCGCCGTATACCGGGTTGGTGGAGCCCCAACCGAACACGTTGACCTTCTTGTTAGCCAGCGGCAGGTTGGAATCATCGTTCTTCAGCATGGTGATGGCTTCCGACTGCACTTCCTTGGCCAGCTCGTTAGCCTTGGAAACAGTGGTGTCAGACAGCATGTACTTGGTGATGGTCGCGTTGTTGAGCAGCGTCGACAGCGGACCGGACAGCATCATGGAAACCGCGACGACAATGCCGACCAAAGCCACAAGCCAAGACTCGGAGTGGATGATCTTACGGGTCGCCACTTCCTTCACCGTCTTCTTGTTGACGGCAAAAGTAATGATCAGCGCGAGCACAAATAGCACGCCAATCGCAATCAGGTACGGCGTCAACGAACCGATAACGTTCATGACGTCAGCCATGTTGATTTGCAGCATGGTCTGCCTCCTCCTTGATTCTCATAACCAAACGACATGCAGGCTCCGATTTCCTCATCGAAACCAGAAATCATGCAACGCTGCCCCGCGTCACGCAATTTCCAGAAGTGAAGACACTTCTTCATGTCGATGTTTCGATTTCACCAAAATCCGCGAAAAAAGCACCTTGATTTTTCCCAGCCTGTCGTTTCGCGTGCATAATCTGCATACCACCTGCGCATGTAAAACTACCATTCGTGCACATATAATCCCGTTGCACGCATGCATCTGGCACAATGTGCGCTCATCCGCAGATTGTTGCAACATCCTTGCCTTGATTGCGGAAATCATCGATCTTCATTGCGCTTCCAACTCCATAATCGCAATTCCTGCGATATTTTCGGCACACTACAGCGAGCTGTTCCAGCGGCAACTTACGTAAGGCAAGTACATGGGTGCCATGAGCGACTTAAGCGCATTGAATCTGGAGGCAGGCAGCCTCGTTGGCGGATACACGTTGATTTCCCGGCTTGGTTCGGGTGCCATGGGATCGGTATGGCGGGTGCGCGATGACGGCGGCCATCAGTATGCGATGAAGATATTGCGTGATTCCCTTGCCGAGGAAGATGCGTCCAGCGAACGTTCCCGCGACCAGCTGACCGCACGCGAGCGCCTGCGCAGGGAGGCGATGGCACTGCAGAAAGTGCGTCATCCCGGCGTGTGCGGCATTGTGGATATGGAATTGGATGATGCGCTGGCTTTTATCGTAACCGAGCTGATCGAGGGCAAGAATCTACGTGAAGATGTGCGCGCCAACGGCCGGTATGTGGGCGATGATTTGGAACGGTTGGGACGCAAGCTGATCGAGGCGGTGAAGGCTGTGCATGCGGCCGGGATTGTGCATCGCGATATCAAACCGACGAATGTGATGGTTTCGAATACCGGACCGGTATTGGTGGATTTCGGCATTGCATGGGCGAGGGCGAAAGTCATGTGACTCGTACCGGATTGGTGATGGGCACGCCTGGATTCATCGCGCCGGAAATCATCGACGGTGCCGAATCCGATGAGATGAGCGATTGGTGGTCGGTGGCGAGCGTGCTGGCATTTGCCGCCACTGGCGAGCCGGTGTTCGGCACGAAACCGATGATGGCGGTATTGGAGCGTGCTGCCGCGGGAAGCGCGAATTTGGCGGGATTGCCGGCTGGGACCATGGCCGCGTTCCGTTCGGCGTTGGATCCGGATCGTACGAAACGTTGCACTCCAGACGAGTTGTTGCAGGCGATTGCGTTGGATGCGTTGAATCCGCAAGCTTGGATTTCGGGGAATACTTCGGATGCCGCCGATAGTGCCGGGTTGGAGGCGATGCTCCCTTTTGATGGATCGCCCGACAATCCACGAATGCTTTGGCGGGCGTTAGACCATGTGACGGGAGAAGACGCCATCGGCACGCGCACCTTGCCGCAATTCGTTGAGGCCACGCAGGCAATCGGCGCAACCGTTATTGCTGACATAACCGATACCGTTATTGCCGATGCGCCCGATGCCGGCACCTCGGTCATGGATATCAACGCGCATACCGCAACCATTCCTCTTGGCACCGGCACGCGCGTGCTGCCTGTCAATAGTGGGGATACCAGTGTGCTGCCGCAAGATACACCGCAATCCACGCGGGTGATGCCGGTCCAGGACGCTTGGAATCCCGCTCAAGAGGCCGCACAGATCGACCCGGCCACCAAACCTGCATTGCAGCGCATCGCCAACCAGCGGCCTCCTGCCGTAATACCGAACGCATCGGTTGAAATGGCGCAAAGTGCGCAGTCACAAGACATGCAAACATCTGCCGTGCCAACCGCACCGGTCACTCCGGCCGCGCCGCTCAACCCGAACGTGCCGCAGAGTGTACTGCAGCCGCCGAATCCGGCCGACGTGCAACGCGGCGAACTGCTAGGCAGAGGCGTGCCCCTCTGCGTGCTGATGGCGATTCCTGTGGCCGCATGCGGCCTGTTCTCGCCATGGATCGCCCTGATCGCGGGGGCGCTGCTGGCCTGGTTGCTCGCCACCATTGGATTCAATATGGAGGCGCAGCTGGAACGCGAAGGCCGCCGTGGGGGCAGCCGCAGGACTTCCGACTGGTTCGCCCGCGCCGCCACGCTGCCTTGGCATGTGCTCAAGGGGCTGGGTTATGCGGTGCCACGCGCACTGATCATGGCGGTCATCGCCGCATTAGGATTGACGATTGCCACAGTCACGCTGCAACTGCCGTTTGCCATGGTTGATACGTCGATATTCGGATTCACGATTCCGCTGCCGACCTGGATTGAAGGCCGGTTTCGCAAAGCGGCGTCGCCCAGGCCGGTTGCTGCGCCATCGGCTGGCTGGTATGCGCCCTCGCTCCGGGAGCATTGGTGCTGCGATTGGGTGCCGGCGCATTGCGCGGCCGCCCGAAATCCGGCACCACTGCCGAATCGTACGATATGTAGTGACGCCATCTCACGAAATACGCAGCGAAAATCAAAAATCGGCAAACGTTTGCAATCCTCAGAAAAACATCAGACAATCGCACGTAGTATGACAACGTAAGCTTTTACGAAATACTTCATTCAGCAATAACGCGCCCACACTACTATGGTGCGCAACAAACGATGAAACATCGAAAGGAATGTGGATGGCCCAGAACAGTAAGGATGCGCAGAAGCGCGCCAGCCGCGCCGAGCGTAGGGCCGCTGAGGCCGCGGAGATGAAGCTCGCGCCGAACAGATGGAGAAGGAGCGCAAGCAGCAGACCCTCATCGGCGCCATCGTGATGGCGGTGCTGGTGATCCTGGTGGCGATCGGCGCGTTCACCGTGTATCACAACATGCACAAGAACACCGAAACGCAGGCTTCCACCCAGACCGTGGAAGAAGCGTACGACAAGCTGCAGCAAGTCGAAAACACCCCTAAGCTCGTCGATAAGAAGGGCGGATTGCTGATTTCGAAGGATGGCTACGGCAAGTCCGTCGAAGGCGCACCGACTGTTGCGATCTACATGGATTTCCTGTGCCCGGGCTGCGGCAATCTGCATCGTCAGCTTGATGAGGATCTGCAGAAGATGGTCGACGCGGGTCAGATCAATCTTGATTTGCATTTCATGGCGTTTATGGACAAGTGGTCCACCGACGATTATTCAAGCCGCGCAGCGAATGCCGCGATCTATCTGGCCGAGCATGACAGCGATCCGAGCCATCTGATCACCTTCCTCGAAAAAATGTACGCCGAGGATTTCCAGCCTGAGGAAAGCTCGAATTACAAGTCCGTCAGCGACGATCAGATCAAGGAACAGATGATCGCCTCGGGAGTTTCCGAGGATGTGGCGGACAAGGCGTTCGGCCGCGACTACCAGGATTGCTTGACGCCATCGACACCTATACGCCGAAGCGCTCCGAACTGTGGAACACGTCCGGAACCTACAAAGACAGCATGACCACCCCAACGGTGACCATCAACGGCAAGTTCTGGGATATGAACCAGTTGAGCACTGCGCAGGAGACCATTGAGGAAGGCCTGCTGGAGGCCATCGGAATCAAGTCCGACGACATCGGCAAGGAAGGCGTGATGCCCTCCATCGGCTCCGACAAGGATCCGATCTCCAACACCACTGGCGAGTGATCAGCCTACGCAATCCTCATAATCGAAAAATTATACCCCCCTACTCGCCAGCGTGCCAGCCAAAGCGCAGTTCCAAGTTGACGGTATCGGGCACGCTGGTTATGCTATTCAACCGTTGCCGTTTTTATGCATTATGCTAGAAAGCGGCACAAGCCTCCTTAGCTCAGATGGCCAGAGCGGCCGCCTTGTAAGCGGCAGGTCGTCGGTTCGATCCCGACAGGAGGCTCGAAACCCGTTTTGACGGGCTTTGACCTCTTACCATGGGTAAGTGATCCAGAAGCCTTCCCCCAACTTATGGCTTCTGGCGACCGGACGAGGCTTCCCCCAACCTGCCTCGTCCGGGCAGGGGGCAGGACATCCCCTTCTCTCCTGCCCCCTTTTTTCTTTACTCCTTTTCCTCGAAAATGTGGCGGTATAGATAAAGCCAGCGGAAACCATGCCATTCGTCCCGATCTGACCGTTACAATGACGGCGATGTAGCAGTCGCTGGAAAGAGGACGTATGACAAGAAGGTGGACCCCCCGGAGATTCGTGACGCTTCGGCGTGTTCGAGTGACGGCATGCGTGGTCTCGTTGACGCTCGCCTCGACGCTCTCATTCGGCGTAGGCGCGCGTAAAACCGTGGCTCTGACCATCGATGGCGAAACCACCACCGTAACCACATACGCGATGAGCGTCGACCGTCTGCTGCAGGAACGCGGCGTGAAGGTCAAAACGCATGATCTCGTGGAATCCACCAGCCCCACCAGCATGCTGAGCAACCATGACGTGGTGACGGTACGAAGCGCCTACCAGACCACCATCACCATCAACGGGCAGGAAGTGCCCTTCTGGACAGTGGCGACCAGCGCCGAACAGCTGATCGGATTCTTCGAACAAAACGAAGCAGACGCGGCAAAAGTCACCGTCAATATCGACAACGTGTACAACAAACTCACCGGCGGACTGATCATCAACCAAAACGGGCCGGTCACCGTCATCGCAGACGGGCAAAGCTCCGAATCGCCGAATGGCAAACTGCCGGCGGCCTCCATTCTTGACTCCAAAGGCATCACGCTGAACAAGGAGGATCGCGTCAGCGTCGAAAAAGACAACGGCGAAACGATCCTGCGCGTCCGCCGCGTGACGCACGGCGAGGAAACACGCACGAAAGCGGTGCCTTTCGGCACGCAAACCATCGTCGATCCCAGCCTGCAGCCCGGCGAAGTCGTAGTCAGGCAGGAAGGCGAGGACGGCGAAATCCAGCAAACGTACGACGTCACGTATGTGGACGGCGAGAAGGAAAGCGAGACGCTGACCAACGAAACGACCACGAAAATCGCCCTCGATCAGATTATCGCAGTAGGACCGGCAGCATCTTCCGACGATTCGGGATCGGATGACGGATCCGGCAATTCCGGAGATACCGGCAATTCCGATAATTCCGGAAAGAACGACAATTCGAACAAGAACAACAATTCCGATAATTCCGACAAGAAAGACGATTCGAACAGTAATTCCGGCAATACGGATAATTCAGACGACAACAAGAAGGACGATTCCGGATCGAAAACGGACCCGGATCCGACGCCAACTCCAGACCCGACCCCCACGCCAACTCCTGACCCGACCCCCACGCCGGATCCGACGCCCACCCCGACACCGCAACCTTCCGATCCTTCGGCAGGATGCCGCCTCTATCACCCCTCCCCCGCGCAGGCACAGGCCTACGCGGCCGGAGCCGCGGCGCAATATGGCTGGACCGGGCAAAACTGGACCGATCTGGTGAAACTGTGGACGCGTGAATCGAGCTGGCTGTGGTATGCGGAAAACGCATCTTCCGGAGCTACGGCATCCCGCAGTCGCTTCCTGGCAGCAAAATGGCGGCATTCGGCGCAAACTGGCGTGACGATGCGGCCGTGCAGATCGACTGGGGCCTGAGCTACATCGCGCAACGCTACGGCAGCCCGTCGAAGGCATGGGAGCATTCCGAGCAGGTCGGATGGTATTAAACAACGCCGATCGCAACAATACGCAAACGCAACAGCGCACACTTTTCATACCAGTTGAACGGATAATGAGGTAATGACAGAACACGCGAACGAAACCAACGCAACCGACGAAACCGCGCAAGGCCGCCTGTTGGGGGCTGCCGACATTCGGCGTATCGCGGCCGAGGCCGGTATCAGCCCGACGAAAAAATTCGGGCAGAATTTCGTAATCGACCCGGGCACGGTTCGTCGTATCGTGCGCGAGGCAGGTGTGACCGCCGACGATCATGTGCTGGAAGTCGGACCTGGACTCGGTTCACTGACATTGGCGATTTTGGAAACCGGCGCCACGATGACCGCCGTGGAGATCGACCCGCCCGTTGCGGAACGACTGCCCGGCACCATCGCCGAATTCATGCCGGATGCGGTGGATCGTTTCCGCGTGGTCAATCGCGATGCGTTGACCGTGACGCCGGAAAATCTGCCTGATTTCCAAAATGATGATTCATTTACACTGGTCGCCAATCTGCCATACAACGTGGCCACGCCGATTCTGCTGACCTTGCTGGAACGTTTCGACAATCTCGGCACGTTCCTCGTGATGGTGCAGAAGGAAGTCGCGGACCGACTGAGCGAAAAGCCCGGTTCAAAGATCTACGGCACTCCAAGCGTGAAGCTCGCTTGGTATGGTACCGCGGAACGTGTGGGCATTATCGGGCGCAATGTGTTCTGGCCGGCACCGAATGTGGATTCCGCGCTGGTGCTGTTCAAACGATATGAGGGCGGGCACACGCCTTCGGCCAACAATCCCGACGGTTCCGTAGTGGACCGCGAAAACGTGTTCCGTCTTATCGACGCCGCATTCGGCCAGAGGCGCAAAACCCTGCATGCCGCGTTGAAGAAGATCGTGCCCTCCGAAGCGTTCGAGCAGGCGGGCATCGATCCGACGCGCCGTGGCGAAACGCTTGCCATCGACGAATTCGTGGCATTGGCACGAGCCGTGGGCGAGGTGTCGCAAGCATGAGCGACACCAACACCGCAATCAACACGGTCAGCGTGGACTGCCCGGCGAAAACGAATCTGACCCTGCACGTAGGCAGGCCACGCAGCGAATGGGGTGGCCGACACGAGCTCGACACCATCTACTGCGCCGTCGGCGTGTACGACACCGTCACCACCAGTCGCAAAAAGCCCGGATCCGGTTTCTCCCTGAATCTTGAAGGTGCCTATCTTGGCGATCTGGCCTCCTCCGGCAGCGACATGCGACGCAACCATGCCGTGCTCGCCCTGTTCGCCATGGCCGAAGCGAGCGGCCATGAACCGGATGTGGCGTTGAACATCGAAAAACGCATTCCCGTTGGCGCGGGCATGGCAGGAGGTTCCGCGGATGCGGCCGCCACGATTCTGGCATTGAACACGCTATGGAATCTTGATTGGTCCATTGAACGGTTGCAACAGGTTGCCGCCACATTGGGCGCGGATATGCCGTTCTGCCTGACCGGAGGCTATGCGCGAGGCACCGGCTTCGGCGAGCAGATCGAACAACTCAGCGAAAACAGCGACGCGTGCTGGAACTGACGGATCAGGGCTTTGCAGGCCGTCTGCTGGTCGGCGCGTATCAGGCGGAACTGCGCACGCCGGAAGTGTATGCCATGTTCGACCAAATCGGCGCCGGCGCAACCGACAACAATCATCTGCAACAGGCGTCGATCTCACTGCATCCACGCAGCGGACAGGCGATCGACGAAGCGTTGCAGGCAGGCGCCAAGCAGGCGTTCGTCTCCGGATCCGGCCCTTCCGTAATCGCATTCGTGCCAACCGACGATGCGGCACGCGCCGTGCAGTCGGCATGGCAACAAAGCCGTTGCGTCGACCGCATCATCGCCACCAAGGCACCGGCCCATCCGATTGTGCATATCATCGCGTAACAGTAAGGTTGAAGTCAACCGATTTTTGGAGAAGGACTCGTACATGACTCAGGCTAACGACGAGCGCGCCGCGCGCAAACAGTACATTCGCCGCCGTCAAAAGGTGGTGTTCACCATCACCGGCACCATTTTGACGATCGCATTGGTGATTTCCCTGCTGTTCTTCTTCCATGTTGGAGGATTGGGCAATGTCAAGTCGGCCGCGGTACAGCCGAATTACGGCCAGCAGGCCCCTTGCGCAGCACAGGAACAGGACGGCAGCAAAGGCAAGTACGTGGAAAACCGCAACATCACCGTGCGCGTGCTCAACGGCACTGAATTCGCCGGCTTCGCGCAAGCCGTCAGCAGCGCGTTGCAGAACCGCGAGTTCAACACCCAGGCAGCCGGCAACTACACCAGCTCCAAAGTGGAACGCACGATGATCATCTTCGGCAAGAACGCCATCAATCAGGCGTACACGGTGAACAGCAACTTCACCGACGCGACGATGGTGATGGACGATCGTGAGGATATGCTGATCGACGTTGTGGTTGGCGCGACTTTCGACAATCTGCAGAATCAGAAGAAGGTGCCGACCGCCGGCAAGGAGATCGACAGCTTCGAGGGATGCGTTACCGTCGACAAGATGACCGACGTACAGAAGGCCCCCGAACACGACGCCGTGTGATTTGCAGATTTTTTGATTTGCAGATTTTCGGATTGACCTCACGATTTCGATTTTTCACTGAAAATCAAGATCGTGAGGTCAATTCTTATGTTCGTGGGTTAAAGCGCGGGCGAAATCCTCCAGAGAATACCCCCGAAACCGCACTTTTCGGAACCGACTGACCGCACGATTCTATTTTTTTCCCGAAAAATCGAATCGTGCGGTCATAGAATCCAAATCGTGAGGTCAGCAAGCAGACTACTCGGCCTGCTGTTCCTCATACCAACGGTTCAACTCGGCAACAGCGACATCACGCTCGACCGGGCCGTTATCGAGGCGATATTCCAGCATGTGCTTGTACGCCTTGCCAACCAGCGGCCCCGGGTCAATGCCGAGCAGCTGCATGATTTCGTCACCGTTCAGATCAGGGCGGATCGCGTCGAAATCCTCCTTCTCCTTCAGATCGCGCACGCGCTGTTCCATCTCGTCCATCGCCGACGAGAACACCATGGCCTTGCGCTTGTTCTGCGTGGTCGCGTCGGCACGCGTAAGGCGGTTCAGGCGCTCATACAGCGGACCCGCATCCTTAACGTAACGGCGGACCGCGGAATCCGTCCACGGCTCCTCCACGTAGCCGTGGAAGCGCAAGTGCAGATTGACCAGCTCGCTGACGTCCTCGACCATATGATGGTCGAAATGCAATGCCTTAAGGCGCTTGCGGGTCATTTTCGCGCCGACCGCATCATGATGATGGAAGCTCACCTTGCCACCCGATTCGAAACGACGCGTCTTCGGCTTGCCGATATCGTGCATCAGCGCGGCCAAACGCAACGTCAGATCCGGTGCCGGCACAGGGCCGTCCGGGCCGGTTTCGAGGGCAACCGCACGATCAATGACGATCATGGTGTGCTCGAACACGTCCTTATGACGATGATGTTCGTCGATTTCGAGCTGCAATGCCGGAATTTCCGGGAAGACGATATCGGCAAGACCGGAATCGACCAGCGCTTCGATACCTGCGCGCGGGCGATCGGACAGCAGCATTTTGACCAGTTCGTCGCGTACGCGCTCAGCGGAAACGATTTCAATGCGATCGACCATGTCGGTCAGCGCTTCAGCGGTTTCCGGTTCGATACGGAAGCCCAGTTGCGCCACGAAACGTACGGCGCGCATCATGCGCAGCGGATCGTCGTCAAACGACTGGCGAGGATCGACCGGCGTGCGCAACACGCCCTTGGCCAAATCGTTCGCGCCGCCGAACGGATCGACGAATTCCAATTCCGGCACACGCAACGCCATGGCATTCACCGTGAAATCACGGCGGGAAAGATCGCCTTCCAGCGTGTCGCCATAATTGACTTCCGGCTTGCGCGAGTCGGGGTCATACGTGTCGGAACGGTAGGTCGTTACCTCAACCTGCACTTCCGTGCCATCCTCACGCCTGCGCATGGCGCCCAACGTGCCGAATTTACGGCCCATATCCCAAAAGCCATCGCGCCCGAAACGGCGCAAAATGTGTTCAAACTGCTCAGGACGCGCCGATGTGCAAAAATCCAAATCATGCGATTTACGATGCAACAGCAGGTCTCGAACGGGACCTCCCACCAACGCCAATTCATAGCCTTCCGCGGCGAACATACGCCCTAATTCAATGGCCTCTGGCCACACTTCGAAGTTCACGCCATCCCTTTCCGGCACCACAAGTTTCTGCCTTACCAGCATACCGTTACCCCACCTGCACACAGAATTGAGTATGGTTGGAATCATGATTACGCCCGCAGACCTTGCACGCATGCTTGCCCATGCTGCGGACGACCATGCCCAAAATCCGATGGAACCAGACAAACTGCTGTACACATCGCAGTCCGTTTCCTTGCGGCAAGAGACCATCATCACGCCCAACGCACCCACCCCGGCAATGATGCCGCAGCGGCGCGCCACGGACGGTCCGACCACGTTCGCCTCGCTCGACGCGCAGGAACTGCCGGTAGTGCGCGAATATTCGGCGGGAGGTCTCGTATTCGACGACAAGGGCCGTGTGGCGATCATCGCACGCCACTCGCGTAGCGACATTTGGAATGGTGCCTGCCGAAAGGTCATATCGAAAAAGGCGAAACACCGCAGCAAACCGCCGTTCGCGAAGTTCACGAGGAAACAGGAATCCTAGGTGAAGTGGTCGATTCCATCGCCACCATCGACTACTGGTTCACCGGAACCAGCCAGCGCGTGCACAAGCTGGTGCATCATTTCGCATTGCGTCAGATCGGCGGCGAGTTGACGGTGGAAGGCGACCCGGATCATGAGGCGGAAGACGCGATTTGGGTGGATTTTGCTGATTTGGACGACGTTCTCAGCTACCCGAACGAACGAAAGATAGCATGGTTGTACGCAAGGAAACTCAACAGACAGGCGTGAAAGTGAATCAACCCGCACAACGGAACGTTCCGCACGGCATGCGTGCGCTTTCGGCAATCCTCGCCATGGTTATGACCATGGCGTTGATGTTGTTATACGCACCTGTGCCGAAAGCCGAAGCCGAAGAAACACAGGAATCGCAATCCGGCACCATGCTGTCGATCGACTCCTCCACCGCCGTGCTGACCGACACTTCCGGCTATCATTTGAGCGCGACGGTGACCAACACCACCGATCAGGAAATCCCTTCAGGCACGCTCACCCTTGCCATGAACGCCTTCTACACGTTCGTGTCGCGCAACGATATCCAGGAATGGTCGGAAGGCATCGGGCAGATTCCCACGCCCAATATCGTTGGGCAGAGCGAGGTTCCCGCGCTTCAACCGGGAGCTTCGGCGAACGTGCACATCGACGCGGACTCGAATCAGGAGACGCTGGCGTCCGTCAACTCCTGGGGGCCGAAACCGGTCACGCTCAGTTATGAGCCAATGGCGTTCAACAAGACGAAGCGCACACTTTCGCAACACGGACCGGAGCTGGAATCAATACCCCCGACACGCCCGCGATGAATATCACCATCGTGCAGCCGCTCGAAGCGCAAGGATGGACCACCGACAACACCATGCTGGAACAGCTCGTCAACAAAGGTGGCGTCACCTCCGCGGAACTCTCGAAAATCGCCGTTCCCGGCAAAGAAGACGAGGCACGACTCAAGTCGCTGGAACAGACGTTCACCAAGCATGACAAACTGCAGGTGGTGGCCGATCCAACCTATCTGAAGGCGATGCCGATGCCGACGCAAGTCGACGGCATCACGCAACCGGCCCTGTTCGACATCACCGCCTATTCCGCGCTGAACGACAGCAAAACCTATGATTCGGCAGGCGTCGGCACCTCGCAATGGAACGCCGAACAGGCCTTGAAAAACTATCAATCGGCGTTGGGTGACCCGAACGCGAGTATGACCACGTATGCATGGCAGGGCACCGGCAATTGGACCGCCGACGCGCTGGCGAAAGCCAAGCAGCAGGGGTACGACACCGTCATCGCCACGCATGATTTCGAAGAGGATGATGCGGCCACCGCGGAAACCGGCAAGACCGTAGTAACCACCGACGCCGGCGACATCACCGTACTGACCGCGCAAAGCGTGCTTTCCAACCTTGCACAAGGCAAGGCGACCAGTGCCGACGCCGAAGCGGACGGCGAGGGAACAACGGCCGGGCGTCTCGCGCGATTCGTCGCGCAAAGCGCGTTCTACCAGATGGAGCAGCCGTATTCGGAACGCAATCTGCTGGTCTGCCTGAACGGCAACTCTGATCCGGCCGTCGTGGACGCACTGATGACGGACGTCGAACAATCGCCATGGCTGAACATCACCGATCTGAACACGCTCAACAACGCCGACCCCGCCTTGAGCGGCGACGATGCAGCCGCGATCGTGCCGCAATCCGACGGAATCAATGATGCGACGCAAGCCAATCTCAGGCAGACGCTCAACACACTGGCAGCCTCGACAAACGACATCAAACGATTCAACGCATCCATCCTCACCGACGTCGCCGACGATGCCAAGCAGGCCCCCGCAGGCCTCAAAGCGTGGCGCAGGCAGCTCGTCAACGCGCACGGCATCATGGCCCTGCACGCGCTAGGCGGCGAAAATCCAGCCGGAAGCACCATGGTGGAAGGAGCCGGGCAACTGGCGTCCCTGCTCATCAACGGCGTGGCCATCACACCGACGGAAAACGTCAACGTGGTCAGCGAAACCGCGCAAATGCCCGTTACCATCAGCAACAGCCACCCCTATCCGGTCACGGTAAAAGTCTCATCATTGACTAACTCCATGCAGATCGTCACTTCGCGTTTCGACACCGTGGAAGTGCCCGCGCACGGCGAAGCCCAAGTGGCGTTCATTATCCGCGTGGCCACCTCCGGCACCGCGGACGCCACGCTCAGCCTGCAGGACAGGCAGGGCATCACATTCGGAGCGACACAAACCACCCACATCACCAGCGCATTGCAGATCAGCGACAAAACCGGCTTCATCATCATCGGCATCGCCGTGCTGCTTGGAGCTTTGGGACTGTGGCGCCAATTCCACCGTAAGAAGGATCCAGACGAATGAGTTCTTCCGTTGGCCGTAATTCACTGATCATGGCCTCCGGCACCGCGGCCTCGCGCGTGACCGGGCAAATCCGTACCATTCTGCTCGCTTGGGCTTTAGGCACCACCGGCTATGCGGCGAACGCTACCAAGCCGGATCCATGATTCCGCAGGTGATCTACACCTTGGTTTCCGGCGGTATTTTCAACGCCGTGCTCGTGCCGCAGATCGTACGCACGTTGAAGGCAAAAGACGCCGAAACCAAACTCAACAAGCTCATCACGCTTGCCATCACCATGCTGTTGGCGGTGACGATCCTGATGGCCCTATGCACGCCGCTGCTCACCAAGCTGTATGTGAACGGTAGCCCCGAAACCATGGCGTTGGCGACCTCATTCACCCTGTGGTGCATGCCACAGATCTTCTTCTACGGCCTATATACGGTGGTCGGCCAGATTCTCGCGGCCAAAGACCATTTCACCGCGTATGCGTGGAGTTCCGTGGGTGCGAACATCATCAGCTGCATCGGCTTCGGCACGTTCATCGCGCTATTCGGCCGTGCCACCGAGCATCCGCTTGATTTTTGGACCGCCGACAAAATCGCCCTGACCGCAGGCACGTGGACGTTGGGCGTGGCATTCCAGGCGCTGGTACTGTTCATTCCACTGACCAAAATCGGATTGAAATACCGCCCCATCTTCGGCCTTCGTGGCATTGGATTGCGTTCTATGGGACCGGTCGCGGCTTGGAGTGTCGGCATTGTCGTAATCGACCAGCTCGCCAATATCGTAATCACGCGTACCTCCACTAACGCGCCGATGCTCGCGCAGCAGCAGTTCGGCATCAATCCGCTCGACGTGGCCGGCAATGCTTCATACCAGAACGCGTACACGATTTACATGTTGCCGTATTCGCTGATTGCCGTTTCGCTGGCAACCGCGATTTTCCCGAAAATATCCCGTGCGGTCGCCGATCATAATATCGCCGAAGCGCGCATCGATCTCAGCCAGGCGCTGCGCAATATGGGTGTGATCATGTGCTATTTCGCGGTCGCTTTCGTGGTGATGCCCGTTCCGATCATTCTCGCGTTGCTGCCGTCTGTGAGCGTCAGAGAGGCGATTCTTATGGCGGGACCGTTGGTCACGCTTGGCGTGGGACTTCCGTTCGCCAGCGCGTATCTGATTATCCAGCGCACGTTCTATGCCTTCGAAGACGGCAAATCGCCGTTCATTTTCATGCTGTTCGCCATGGGCATTCAAGCGGTAAGCGTGATCATCGGCGCGAAACTACTCCCCCCTACCGAATGGACGACAATGATCGGCATGGTAGGAGCCATGAGCTACATACTGCCGATCCCCATCCTGTATGCCATGCTGCGCAAACGATTCGAAAACAATATCGACGGTCCGCGCATAGCCATCTCGTATCTGAAATCGATTGGCGCGGCAGTAGCTACCATGTTCATCGGCGTGACGGTACGTGACAGCGTCTACCAGCTTGTCGGCGCCCAAATCGGAGCGGTGGACGGTCATATGAACTGGATTCAGGCAGTGGCGTGTGCCGCACTGCTGGCCATAGTGACCTTCATCGTTTACGTAGGCATGTTGCGGCTGCTACGTTCCGAGGAATTCAAGGAGGCGATCGCACTGATTTCCTCACGTATTCCCGGACTTCGCAAGCCGACCAGCCCCAACGATAGACTGGAACAGGGCGACGCCGAAAACGGCGAGTGACCATAGGCAGAACAAACGTTTACAAAAAGTTGAAGGAACCCATGAAACCTCAGCTGGGAGATACCATCAGCAATCGCTACGTGCTCGTTTCGCCATTGCGCGAAGAAACCGGACTGCAGGTCTGGAAGGCCAGCGACCATGTGCTCGCACGGGATTGCCAGCTGTTTATTGTCAGCAGCAGCAAGGCATTGCAGGAAGTCAACGCAACCGCTTCCATGCTGGCTATTTCGCATGATTCCCACTTCACGAAAGTGCTGCAGCTCCAGCATGCCGGCCAGGTCGCGCTGGTGGTGACGCAGCTTGACGAAGGCATGACCCTCAGTGAATATCTTGCGCTGAATGCCAACCAGCCGTTGAGCTATACAGCCATGCGCTCCATCATTGGCGAAGTCATCGAATCATTGCATGCGCTGCAAAAAGACAATCTCACGCATTTCTCCATCAGCACCGACACGGTGCGACTGACCCGTTCCGGCATTCAGATCGCAGATGCTCCAGTGAGCATCATGCTTGCCGACACTTCCCGCGCGCAGGCTTTGGAAAATCGGGAACAGCTTGCGATCCGTCAAATCTCAGCGCTGTTGTACGCTATGCTGATCCGACGCCGTCCACGCTGTCGACGGATTTCCGTCTTGAAGCGCTCGCGCCGACCACGCCGATGGAATTCCGCGTGATCTGCAAGCGCGGTCTCGAACTTGAAGAGGACGACGGCTTCCCCACCGTTCCGATGGCAACCATTGCGGAATTGGAAGCGTTGCTTGGCGAGTATCAACCGCTGTCATCGTTGGGAAGCATGGATATCACGTTGCCTTCCATGGATTCGGAATGCTCAATCGCCAATGTTCCGTTACTGCAGATTCTTGAGAAGGATGTGCTCCCGCTGCCGGATACGCTGGCAGCGGCTGGAAGCATTCCGGAAATGACGTTCACGGCTCCCGAACCGCATAACGATTTTTCCGATGGCAAGGAGGCTTTGGCGAAAGGCGTCGCGGCCACCAGTGGAGCGGTGAAATCGTTGTGGAGCAGCGGCCGTGAACTGCTGAGCGAAGAAGACATCGATGGCGTGACCGACACCAGCGATTCTCCCTTCTCCTTCCCCATCAGGGTTTCCGTACCGGACGATGGCATGTCATCCGACGATTCCCAGTTGGAAAAAACCGGTCGCATTCCAGTGATCGGCGCGGATGGTCAGGTCATTCAGCCCGGCGAGGAGTCCGCCCGTGCGTTGAAAGCAGAGCAGGAGGCGATCGATGCCGCATATGCCGCCGGTCGAGCCGCGGTTCCGCCGAGCTTCACGCCGAAGAATCCTTCTTCCGCTTCGGCGAATACTGACGTTGCCGACGCGAAACTGTTTGGCAAGCTGAAAACGAAGGTCGTTGCGATTATCGTGGCGGTCATCGTTGTTGCGGTTGCGCTTGGGTTTGCAGTTCATGGTTTGATGCAGCCTTCAGATTCGGTTACGACTGATTCAAAAGGACCATGGCCGGAAATAAATCTTGACGAAGTGCCGTTCGGCGAGGGAGATCAGTCGGATGCGAATTCCGCGGATTCTTCCAATTCCGATACGTCCGGCAATACCGATTCGTCCAATTCCAAGGATTCTTCCGATGCTTCCGCCAATACGCCGGCATCCGGCGAGTCTACGGCGTCCAAGCAACCCAAGAAAACCGAAGATAAGTCGTGACCGCCGACAAGCAGTCGAAGAAAGTGCCGGATCCGAAGCAGCCGGAAAACACGACCGCGTACGAAATTGACAATCGTCAGTTCCTGTCGAATCCTGACGGACAGCAGGGCTACGGATATTACGTGCATCTGAGCCAGCCGCAGAAGGCGTATCGCATGGTCATCAAAATTCGTTCTTCCGGTGGTCAGGGATATATTCGCGTGAATGCGACAAACAGCCCGTCCCAAGGCGAACAGGTGGCGCAGTTCAAGTTTGACGCTTCCGGCACGACCGACATCAAGTTCGACAAGGCCGTGGAAACGCAGGACATCATGCTGTGGGTCCCACTTGATAGCCTGCCGGGCAACCAGCTGTACATCGAAAGCATTCAAGTGTTCTGATCGTCAGCATATCGCAATATCCGATTACTTCTGAAGATTGCGATACGAAAGAGCCTGCCATGCGTCACCTCACGTATGGCAGGCTCTTTTCGTATTTATTTTTGGAATATGGTCGTAGTCGAAAAGCGATGGAACTTGGCTCAAGAATCGACAACCAACTTTTCGCCATTTTTATCACTCTGATGTCAGAACTCTAATGTCAGATTCGGGAGCTTGCTCGCGGATGATTTTATGCTGCGCGACGGCTACCCCCGTCTCTACAGTTCCGAAATGCCGCTTGAACTCTTCTTTTCGTCATATCTCAGCACATATGTCGAGCGAGACGTGGCCGGTTATCTCAATGTGCGAAACGTGACCGCTTTCCACAAATTCCTGCGTCTTTGCGCTCTGAGCGGCGCTTTGTGGCGGCTCGCGTGGAATCAAGTTTTCAAGCCAAAGACGAGCAGGTATATTCCGCCGCAGACTGGCTGACGCGCTGAAACGTCTACCCCAGCATTAGTCTGACCCATGATCTGGTTTGGCTGACCTCATGATTGTGATCTGGCGACCTCACGATTTCAATCGGGGACACTCTTTTCCAGATCGTGAGGTCGCCAAAACAAAATCATGAGGCCAGATAGAAGAAATCGTGCGGTCAACTGACAAATCATGCGGTCGCTCACATAATCCCGTCCGCACAACCCGCACCTAAAACCGATTACCAGAGTCACACGGACGGAATCGCAGCTACCGCCAGCACACCCCTTACTCCGGCCAGGATTCGAAGAGGGTGAGGAGCGTTTCAACGTTGGTGTCGCTCCAACTGTCGATTCTGGGACCAGCATACGTACTGTTGTATGGCTGATCGAACACGACCACATGCTGCCCTGCCTCACGCAAAGTTTCGATATTCGCCGGCGAATCGTCAATATGAATCGTGGCCTGCATACTGTCTTTCAGCCCAGTAAAGCACAGACTCATGTACGGAATGCGGTTGCTGTCCAGCCATTGCGCAGTGTCGGAAACGACCATCTGATGCTGGCCGGACACGAACAGCCGGTGCGTGACAATGCGAATGTACACGTGCTCATTCGCCAATCGCTGCAATGCCTGCGCGACCCCCGGAAGCGGCTTCATCGTCGCATACAGATGCTCACGCTCCGCGGCTTTGTGCGTTTCGATGTAATCGTCGAGCGTCTCGAACGGCCATCCGTCCTCGCGCGTGAGATTGTAATGCGCGGTCTGCAGCGCACGTTCCGGCACGTCAATGCCCTGCCGCTGCAGGTAATCGCGGATCGCGCCCTTGTAATCCGCGCAAACGCCGTCCAAATCGAGATTGAGCACGCGATATCCCTGCACGCCCACGCGCTGGCTCTCATATTGTTCAGGAATAGTCGCCATATCACGTTCCTTTCTTATGCCCGACACCAATCAGCCTGTCGAACAGCCACACCAATCAGCCCAGCCCAATCAGCCCGATATCAATCAATGTAACCTGACATTCGCCGGCAACAAGCGCAAATACTCCCGCAAATAAGGAAGATAGAACATGGATAGAACAATGCCGACCTTGCGAAAAGTCTTACGGGAGAACGATTTTGAGACTTTCATAGAAAAGATAGAAAAGATAGAAAATCTGAAGATCGCGCCGTTTCTTTTGCGACGGCAATACTGCCCTGCAATCGACGATTGATGTTCATCACAGCATCGTTACGTTTATTTCAAGATTAGCCGATGAAAATACAAAAGAATCGACGATCGTTGCATGACATCGACGGTTGAGCCTGCCTATGATGAAGGCACAACAGAACAAAGAGACACGATGCGGCAGGAACCGGAGAGAAAACCGGAGCCGCACCCCACACGCGGGGAAACGGCAACGCCACCCGCGCTGAACATAACCGAACAACAACAGACTTACGGCAGCGGCCAGAGGAAAGAACAGAAAACAAGAACGCCGCCAAGCCGAACGAAAGGAAACATCATGAAGAACAACACTTTCAACCAGATCATCAACGCCAACCTCGCTTCCGTCGATCCGGCTTCGGCCAGTTCGCACTCGCCAAGGCCAGCGCCGATCTGTTCAAGAAGGTCATCAACAAGTGATCCAAGGCCCGCGCAGGCAGGCGTCACATTAACACGACCGAAGGGCTTGCGCTCCATGTGGAGCGCAAGCCCTTTCTCATGTTCCGATCAAGCGACGCCAAGAATCCAGCCACCCCAGCAACTGCACACACAGCACCGCACGCAACCACGCACAACAGCTGGTGTTTCACGTGAAACTCTGTAGATGATCCGGCTTGGAAAGCACTTGATAATACGCCATAAGAAAAAGGAATGCGTGAAATCGTGCAGTGCGCGGCTGGTTGCTTTGGTGGTTCGCTACAGTGGGAATATGAGTGATTTGCGAGATGTGATTATTGTCGGATCCGGCCCTGCCGGATATACCGCGGCCATATACTTGGGCCGGGCTGGATTCAAACCACTGGTCATCGCGGGTGCGCTGACCCCAGGCGGGCAGCTCGTCAACACCACTGAAGTGGAGAATTTTCCAGGTTTCCCCGACGGCGTTATGGGACCGGAACTCATGGATAATATGCAACGCCAGGCTGAGAAGTTCGGCGCGGAAATCGTTTGGGATGATGTTGTTTCCGTGAGCAACAATGACGTCACCGGCGTGAAAACCGTGAGCGTCGATCAGGGAGACGTTTTTGAAACCCATGCTTTGATCATCGCAACCGGATCGGAATATCGCAAACTCGACATCCCCGGAGAGGCGGAATATTCCGGCAAGGGAGTGTCATATTGCGCGACCTGCGACGCTTCTTCTTCCGAGATAAGCCGATTATTGTGGTCGGCGGCGGCGATAGCGCATTCACCGAGGCTGATTTTCTTTCACGATTTGGATCGTCGGTGACGTTGATTCATCGTCGTTCTGAATTCCGCGCATCGCAGATTCTCGTGGAACGCGCTCAGCAGAATCCGAAGATCACCATCGTCACGGATTCCGTGGTGGAGGAAATCTTGGGTGACGACAATGGAGCCCAATCCGTGAACATTCGCAACGTCATCACCGGAGAGACCAGCACGATTGCCGCAAACGGCATTTTTGTGGCGATCGGCCACTCCCCCGCCACAGCTTTTATTGACGGCATTGTGCAGCGAGATGCGGGTGGATATATTCAGGTGGACGGCGCCAGCACACGCACCAGCACTGCCGGCATTTTTGCAGCCGGCGACTGTGTTGATAGTATTTACCGTCAAGCGATCAGTGCCGCCGGCATGGGCTGCCGGGCCGCCCTCGATGCCCAAGCCTACCTCCAGCAGTAACACTTCCCATCACGGTCATACCCTACAAAAACTTGAAAACGAGCGGAAGGGGCGATATTCTGTCACGACTGTAAGCTTGGCCAAACGGCCTTGAGTGTGTCGTGAACAGAATATGCCGCCCCTTCCGCGGACACCAAAAAAACTTAAGAAATACTATTTTTCGGCAGTGGGCATGAGCAGGTCGACAATGCGCTTCATGTCGTCTTCGGATTTGAACACGATTTCGATGCGTCCATGCTCCTTGGATCCCTTGATCGACACCTTCGTGCCGAACCTCTTTTCAAGACCGACCTGCATCGGTGTTCCGGCCCACGGGTTCAGCTTGTTGGTCTTCGCCTTCTTCGGCTGGTCCGATTCAGCGACCTTCATCGACACGATTTCCTCGGTGCTGCGTACCGACAACCCTTCGGAAATAATGCGCGTCGCAAGCTGTTCCATGTCAGCTTCCGACGGTAATCCGAGCAATGCGCGCGCATGACCGGCCGACAGCAAGCCGGAAGCAACCTTCTTTTGTACGGTCGCAGGCAGATTCAGCAGTCGCAGAGTATTGGCGATTTGCGGACGCGACTTCGACACCGACTTTGACAATTGCGCCTGCGTCAAGCCAAAATCGTCGATCATCTGCTGATAGGCGGCCGCCTCTTCCAATGGATTCAACGCAACGCGATGCAGGTTTTCCAGCAAAGCGTCACGCAACATATCGTCGTCGGCAGTGGTTTTGACAATCGCAGGAATCGTTTTCAAACCTGCGATCTGCGATGCGCGCCAACGACGTTCACCCATAATGAGCTCGTACATGCTATCCATGCGCCCGTCGAACATATTGTGCGACTCGGCATCTTTAGCGGCGTTCTCCTTACGAGCAGCTCAATCTGCGCGAGTGGACGCTTCCGTACGACAATAGGCTGCAGCACGCCGACTTCTTTGATGGAATCGGCAAGCTCACGAAGATCATCCTCATCGAAAATGGTACGCGGCTGATGCAGGTTCGGTCCAACATCACTCAGTCGCAATTCAACGAGATAACCGCCCTGCACCGGCAACAGTTCAGGTTCGTCATTCTTCTTATCTTCGGTCTTTTTTACCGCAGCGGTTTCACGTGAAACACTTTCCTGCTTCACTTCGGAAGTGGCAACAGGACTGGTGGAACCGAAGAACATGTCGGCAGGATGAGCAGTCTCATTCAACATGATGGAAGGCATACTGGCTCGATGGCCACTCCCCTTCTTGGTTTCACGTGAAACGTTCTTCTTCATGTCATGGACGGCATCGACGGAAGCCTTGGCGGTTGCCACGGAACTCTTGACCGCGGTCTTCCCCGCGGATTGCCCGGCAACAGTCGCACCACCGGCTACGTTTTCTGAAACCTTTCCAGCGATCTTGTTATTAGCCTTTGCACCCGCAACAGCCACAGCCGGTTCAGTAGTGGCTTCCGCTTTCGCCGACTCTCCTGGAAGAGACGGAAACAGTGCGCCGAGACCCTTGCCTAAACGTGATTTCGTAGCCATGATCAGTTCTCATTCCTTCTTGCATCGATAGCCTTCAGCACCGTCTGCGAGCGACGTGCGATTTCCAATGCGGCCTCACAATAGGCAATCGCTCCCATTCCCTTGGGATCGTAGGCGATCACGCTTTGATTGAAGCTTGGAGCTTCCGATATTTTCACCGTTCGGGGAATCGTGGTATTCAGTACGATAGTCGGATAATGATTTTTGACTTCGTCATGCACTTCACGGCTGAGTAACGTCCTCTTATCGAACATGGTGATCAGCATGGTGGAAACCAGCAGCGACGGATTGAAATGCTCCTGCACCAGTCCGATGGTATTGATGAGCTGGCCGAGACCTTCCAGCGCATAGTACTCAGCCTGGATCGGAATCAGCATCTCATGCACCGCACACATGGCATTAATTACCAGCAGGCCAAGGCTTGGCGGGCAATCGATGATTACGTAGTCGTAGTGCTCCTCGCTGGTTTCCAGAAACTCGTCAACCGCGGTCTTCAGAAGCACATTACGATTTTCCATGTCGGCGACTTCCAGCTCGGCACCGCTCAAATCGATCGAAGCTGGAACCACATCGAGCAGATCAAAATCAGGGCATGTGCGCTTGACTTCGGCGATGGTCTTCCTGCCTTCGATCACGTCGTACACCGAAGGCTCCCCCGACGCATGCGGAGCGCCCAACGCGGTCGACGCATTGCCCTGCGGATCCATATCGATCAGCAGCACCTTGGAACCGAACTGAGCCAACGCAGCGGAAAGATTCACGGCCGACGTGGTTTTGCCAACGCCACCCTTCTGGTTGGCGACCGCGATCAGGCGCGTCTGCTCCGGCTTTGGGCAAACGGCCTTCTGCAAGGCGCGATAGCGAGTCGATTCGTCGGCAATCTGCGAACCAAGAGGAGAATCCGATCCTCCGAAAATTCGTTTGATGGTTTCCGTTGCCGATTCCATCGATGTCAGGTTATCTGGTCCTTCAGGTCCAGTCATACACTAGCCTTCCTTACGATATGCTTAACATTCAAGTTCATCATTCGGGTGGACAGAATCAGCTCATCTCACCCACTGTGCACAAATGTGAATAGCTGTGGATAGTCGGTGGATAACTTACGTTGTTCGCAAAAAGTTATCCACCGACCTTTCGTTGCTACTTCAACATTTTTCCGCCGCTTTTTTTCGTCGATTTTCCAGTTGTGGACAATGTGAATAACTCACCGAAATGGTGGATAACTTACTTTTTATCCACCATGAGCACATGGGTCGATTCCAAGCCCGGACCAACCTCGGCATCCACCACCCGCGGACGAATGCCACCGCATTTGGCGATCTCTTTGGAAGCCTTTTCGATCTCCTCTTGCGCGGACCGCCCCTTCAGTGCGACCAAACGTCCACCGCGCTCAAGCAACGGCAGCGTCCACCCCGAAAGTTTGGTCATAGGAGCCACGGCACGGCACGTCACCACGGCAAACGGATGTTTCGCCTGAATAGGCTTGCCATCCAAATCCAGTACAGGACCGCGAACGGCCGTTCCCCTGCCGTTCTTGCCGCCTTTGCCATTCCTGGCACTTCCATTGCCACGATTGCCGCCTTGAGCGCCAGCAGCACCCGCAATGGCCTCGATCATCTCATTGGCCCTGGCACGCACCACGGTAACGTTATTCAACTCCATATCGGCCACGCACTCGTTCAGCCATTCGACACGACGTTCCATCGGCTCCACAAGCGTGAACCGGTGATCCGGCAGGCAGGCGGCCGCGACAATACCGGGAAAACCGCCGCCACTGCCGATATCGGCAACCGTCTTGAACTGCTTCTTGGCCGTGGCTTCCTTTACGAAAGGCACAATGGCGGCCGAATTCAGAATATGGCGTTCCCAAATAATGCCAACATCTCTTGGCCCAATCAGACCGCGAGGTTCGCCTTCTTCGGCAAGTTTCGCATGGAAAACACGAAGCTTGCCCAACGCATCCCCCAGCACTTCCTCAAGCATCGGCGAATCATCAAGTTCGTCTGTCACATCACTCATGGGCACCATCCTATATCCTGCTCTTCCTCATTGCCGGTATTCCAGCAAGTACTTCCCGACCATTGACGGCAATATCACATGTCCGGCGCACAGCCAGCATGAAGTCACTCAAAAAATCGCAATAAAAAAGCGCCACCAAATGGTGACGCCATGTTTCACGTGAAACGAGCCGAACTCAGGCCTCATCCTCGTCTTCAGTATCTTCGGCAGCGGAAGCCTTGATATACACCGTGACGTAACGACGCGGTTCCTCGCCGTGGGAACGGGACTTCATACCCTCCTCACGCACCACATCATGCACGATCTTGCGTTCGAAGGAGTTCATCGGCTTGAGATCAACCGGCTCCCCCGTCTCGCGCACCTCGTCGATGGCGTCCAGCGCGATGTCGTGCAGACGCTGGCGCTTGCGCTTCAGATAGCCGTCGACGTCCACAATGAGATGGGAACGCTCGCCGGTCTTCTGCTGCACGGCCAGTCGCGTCAGCTGCTGCAGAGCGTCAACGACTTCGCCGTTGCGTCCGATGAGATGCTTGATGTCCGTATCATCATCGGCGACGATTTGCACGGTAGGGCGATTGTTGCGCACGCCCATTTCGATATCGCCTTCGTAATCGACGATATCAAGCAGTCCTTCAAGATAATCGGCAGCGATATCAGCTTCCTCGTTGAGCTGATCGATGGTCTTTTCCTCATCTTGCGCCATAGTGGTTGTTACGTTCCTTTGAGCTGGGGTTTCTACTTACTAAAGTCTTA
>ENA-OQBT01000396-OQBT01000396.1-human-gut-metagenome-genome-assembly--contig:-NODE-396-length-27732-cov-6.103858_pt1 | contig 27732 bp, 30 predicted proteins | sample MGYA00242749_ERZ504557 | MGnify/ENA primary metagenome ERZ504557 (study PRJEB26092, sample SAMD00036243) | human gut metagenome | host: Homo sapiens | study: EMG produced TPA metagenomics assembly of... | reverse complement strand
TGCATCCTCATACATGCCTCTCTGAAGATATCTGGCAACCTCACCTGCAAGGCAGCACTTAAGGCAATAATCCCTTCATGGTACTCTTTTAATACCGCAAGATCTACTCGCGGTTTATAATAGAATCCTTCTGTAAAACCCTTGGACACAATTTTCATCAGATTTGCATAACCCTGATTATTCTCTGCCAGAAGAACCAAGTGGTAATATCTGTCCTCGCCGCTTCCTGCTTCACGGTCAAATCTGGAACCTGGAGCTACATAAACCTCACATCCCAGAATCGGATTGATTCCCTCGGCTCTTGCTGCACGATAAAAATCAATCACACCATACATAACTCCATGATCTGTGATCGCCGCACTGTCCATGCCAAGCTCTTTGACACGGGCTACATATTCTTTTATCTTATTGGAACCATCCAGCAGACTGTATTCTGTATGGACGTGAAGATGTGTAAACTCCAACTCTATTTCTCTCCTATTCTGATATCTGCAATTTTATCGCAGCATATTTTTATAAATTTAACTGAATCAGGTAAGTCCCATGCTTCAATTGCGAAAAGCAATAATCATTGGGTGGGGACTTGCTTGTCTGTTACTATTTCGCGTAGATTCTCTTGTCCTTAATCTCTACTTTGCCTTCCTTCATCAGATGGCCAATGGCACGTTTAAATGCTCCCTTACTCAGACCAAATTCTCTCTGGATCACTTCCGGTGATGCCTTGTCATCAAATGGAAGAACACCTGCAAACTCATTGATCACTTCAAGGACATTCTCCGCATCCTCATTGATCTGCAGGTATGCCTTCTGGCGGTCTGTGACATTCATTTTTCCGTCTTCTTTTACTTCGCTGACACGCAGCTCAAGGATCTTGCCCGGGCGGTATTTTCCCTTGGCTTCTCTTGCAGGGATCAGTGCGGAATATTTATCATCAACTGCCACAAATACACCGAATCTGTCGCTGATCTCATAAACACGGCCCTTCACCATATCTCCCACTACATAAGGAGTTCTGGTGGAAAGATAATGATAAACCTTCATAGTTGCGCAGAGACGACTGCTCTTGTCAATATAGAGTGCTACCAGCACATCTTCTCCCTCTCTTACTTTCAGAGTCTGTTCATGATATGGAAGCAGAAGGTCTTTCTCCAGTCCCCAGTCAAGGAATGCACCAATCCTTGTTACCTGAGAGACTTTCAGAACTGCTGTCTGACCTACCTGAAGCTTCGGTTCTTTTGTTGTTGCAATAAGACGATCCTGAGAATCCTTGTAGATAAATGCTTCAATGCTGTCGCCTTCCTTTGTTCCTTCCGGAACCTGTCTGGACGGAAGAAGAACACGGTTCTTTGCATCTGCCTGCATATCCTCACCCAGATATACACCAAAATCTACGGACTTTACTACTGTTAATTTCTGTTTTTTTCCTAACTCTATCATATAATCTCCATTTCTGTTGTGATAGTATCTTTTTAAAGAAAATTAAAAATATACTATACTTTCATCATCCTCTGACATTAGCTTTATATTTCAGTATAACATAAATAATAAAGGCGGCACAATGCCGCCTTATTATTTTTTATTATCTTATTTTACGTTACTGTTCACTATAGATCAGGATGTATTTTATTCCAACTCGATTTCACATACACTCAGACAGATTCTTTATCGTTTATTATATATTCTGCATCCACTTGCACGCCAGTTCCATCCAGGACTGGCATTCTTTCTGTACACAGCCGCCGTCTTCGTGGCTTGTCTCTTCGTTTGCAAGACTTAAACCATGTCCGCCAACCGGATAAAGATGCATTTCTACCGAAATTTCAAATTTGCGCAACGCATTGAAGAACAACAGAGAATTCTCTACAGGAACACAATCATCTGTCACTGTATGCCACAGGAATGTGGTTGGTGTATCTTTAGATACCTGGAATTCCAGAGACTGTTCTTTTCTCTTATCAAGATCATTATAATCCTCTCCAAGCAAGCATTCAAAGGAACCTGTATGTGCAAACTCACCGGAAGTGATCACCGGATAACTTAAGATCATACCATTTGGTTTCACCATATCAGAAGTTACCCCAAGTGTCTGTGCAATAAAATCTTTCTTCCAGAAAACACCCAGACTTGCTGCCAGATGACCACCTGCGGAAAAGCCCTGCAGAACAATTTTATTCGTATCAATATGAAACTCTGCAGCATTTTTTTCTTAAAAAAGCAACAGACTTCGCAAGCTGCAAGAGTGCCAGTGGATATCTGGCAGGTTCTACGCTATAGCGCAGGATCACTGCATGATATCCCCTTGCCAGATACTGCATGGCGATTGGTTCTGCTTCTCTGTCAGAAGTCATAGCATACCCGCCTCCCGGGCAGATCACAACTACCGGACGCTTTCTGTTGATATGCATTTCAATGGAATTATCCAGAAAATAAGTGTATAAATCTGCAGTTTCTTTATATCCGTCTACTGCAATTTCAATCTTCTTATAAATCATAAGTTCCTCCTGTATATTTCATCATTTTTTCCATTTCTACTCCCCATTCCGCTAATTTTTGGGGAATATTTACAGCTACTTTTCTCAGTTTTGTTTTGCCATCCTTTGCTGCCAGACGCTTATATAAATGTATATTTCCATCTGCATCAAGAACAATATAAAAACACTCTAAAATATGACCTGATCCTACAATTTCCCGTGTTGTATATATATATCCCGCTTTATTCTTTTTTCTTTTAGAAAAAACAATCCCTCTGCTTCTCCTGTCTCGGAAACTTGGAAAATAATCTTCACGTATAATTTCAAGTTCTTCCCATTTATACATTTTTTTGAAAAACAGATACGATATTTTGCAGCCTTCTTTACTTAATGTTACGACTTTTGAAGAGAAAAACAATAATGGTGCATCAATCAAAAACTCAAGAATCAATATTGGAATTCTTTCTCCCTCTTCAGCAGACAGCCCTGTCCAAATAAGCAGTACCGTAATAAGTATTACCATGGTTATCTGCAAAAAATCTCTGATCTTTATTACTTCTTGCTGATATTCTTTTAAATTTGTACAGTCTGCTCCTTTGCTTTGAATTTTTTTTCTTTGTTGCCTCCTCAATTCTATCATTTCATCATATTGTCTTTGTTTTTCTTCTTCTTTTATTCCCTCTCCTTTTTCTGCCTCCACTCCCCATTCCTTCATTTTTTCACGAACATTTACGTACATTTTTCTAATAACTTGCTTTTTTCCTTTTTCTAATTTATAAGAAAAAAACATTGCCATGTTCATCAAAAGTAATGTAAAAACAATCTGAAAGCGGAAACGCATCAACGATCATCCTGGTAGTATATTTCTTTTTCTTCTTATTTACTGCATATTTGGAAAATACAATCCCCTGATAACGTATGCTCCCTCCTTTACCATATGTATACCAGACATCCTCTCTGATAACAGCAAGCTCTTCCCATTTATAATTTCTCTTCCAAAACAGCCAGGATACCGTACAGCCTTCTCTGCTCAGCACAACAGTTCTCATATAATACAAGATTAACAGCAACATTAATATTTCCACACTAAAAATTATAAATTCATATCCCTCTGTTCTTATTTCCTTTCTTTCCAGGAAATCATCAGCATTCCTATGCCGAATACAAACGCTGATATAAATAATATCAGTATTATATGTGGATCTAATACTCTTATTTTTTCCTGCTGCTCTTTCATATGCATTTTCTCCGGTTGTCTGAAATCCTTACTGTTACTATTCCGGTATATCAACCTAATTTCTTGCATTTTCTTATGAGTTCATTATAAGGTAAATATATGTAATTGTTAAGGTGCAAAATAAAATGTTGCTGTCCCGTTTACTGCAAATTAAACGAACCATACAATATTAAAGTTCAGCTGTTATTATCTTTCAAGGATCATGACATCTTTTGCATTCATGCTAACGGTCTGCCCTGAAACGTTCTCCTCCTTCGATAAAGTTGCAGAAAATTGCCCGGACTTTCTGCAATATGGCAGAAGAATTTTCCTTGTTTCTTCTGCTACAAAAATCTCCCGGATAAGAGAAGCACTTACTCTTATCCGGGAGATTTTTTATATCTTTAACAAGTTCATATCTTTTATTTTCAGCTCAGTGATTATTTATTTCCCTGTCCATAGTATGCATTTGCACCATGTTTTCTGAAGTAGTGCTTATCCTGCAGATCCTGTGGTGCAGGTTTTACCTGTGGATTGATCAGCTCACAGCGGGATGCCATCTTGGCAACTTCCTCAAGAACAACTGCATTATGTACTGCTTCATGAGCATCCTTACCCCATGCAAATGGTCCATGGTTTTTGCAAAGTACTGCAGGTACTGCTTCATAATCTTTGTCCTTAAACAGGTCTACGATCAGAAGTCCTGTGTTTTTCTCATATTCTTCAAATTCCTTGCCTTCCAGGCAGCGTGCACATGGAACTTCACCATAAATATAATCTGCATGTGTGGTTCCATAACATGGGATTGCTCTTCCGGCCTGTGCCCAGCTTGTTGCCCATGAAGAATGTGTATGTACAACTCCTCCGATATTCGGGAATGCTTTGTACAGTTCTACATGAGTTGCTGTATCAGAAGATGGATTGTATTTTCCTTCTACCTTATTTCCATTCAGGTCTACAACAACCATATCATCCGGTGTCAGCAGATCATAATCAACTCCACTTGGTTTGATAACAAAAAGTCCTGATTCTCTGTCGATTCCGCTTACATTTCCCCATGTAAATGTAACAAGTCCGTATTTTGGAAGATCCATGTTTGCTTTGTAAACTTCCTCTTTTAATTTCTCCAGCATGATTCGTACCTCTCCTTTTGCTTTTCAGATATTCTTTTACAACAGCTTTCAGATGTTCCGGCTTTTTTCTGCATATCCCACCCGGAAAATCTCTTAATATCTGTATTATAGCACTTGTACGGTACATGTACCAACTTGTATGTTGATTATTTTACTGTTTCTCATACAAAAACTCTTCAGGCAGACTTACCTTGAAATCTTTTGCAAGTGAACGGAAATTGTCCGGTGTAATAGTCTGAAGTTTATTTGGAGTCATAGAAAGAATCTTCACCAGGATCTCTGCAGATTTTTCTACCGTATGGAGCAGACCAAATGTCAGGTCAAAATCTTCACCTGAGCAGAACATTCCATGATGTGCCCAGATAACAACATCATATTTCTTCATTAATTCTGCTGTTTTTATGGCAATTTCTCTTCCACCCGGTACCATCCAGCCGACAACACCTACGCCGTCCGGGAATACAACCGGGCACTCTGTAGCAGATTCCCATAACTCTCTTGTAAAGATCTTATCATCCAGTGGCAGAACAAATGTCAGAGCAATTGTATTTGTTGTATGTGCATGATAAATAACACGATGTTTTCCGTTTGTCAGTTTCTTCTTCACTTCATGATTCATCAGATGAGTAGGCAGTTCACTGGTAGGTCTGCCGCCCTCAACCAGGCCCCAACGGATTCTGTAATTTGTTCCTGTCTCATCCAGTTCAATGATCGCAAGACATACTTCGGGATCCACGATAATATTTCTGAAATATTTACCGCTTCCTGTTACAAGGAAAAACTCCCCTGCCAGACCAGGAACCTCTACCCCGATCGGTGTCCATTCTCCAGGTGTATTCAGACGGGGGCGAATCATCTCTACTTCCTCCGGTTTCAGACGATAGCTTAAGTTTCCGCCGTTTCTCTCATGCCATCCCTGAAGATAACCATCATTTGCCATTTTGATAAATCCCTGTACGAATTTAGATTCCAAAATTTTCATAATATATATTTCCTCCGCTCTTTGTGGTTTTATGTTGTTTATTTTTAGCAATACGTTGTTTCTTGTTGTTTACAAGTGCATTATATATTGTTTTATGTGGTTTGTAAACAATTTCTCAGAAAAATCTCTCACAAAACCACTTCTTGTTTCAGAAATATATTTGTCAATTCTGTCCTGCTATTCATCCTGTCCGGAGGATTTTTACCGTTATTTTTGCTGAAATTCTATAATTGCGTATGCTTTTCCGTCTGTATCATCAAGCGATACAATCACTTTTCCCGTTTCTGCTTTTGCTTTCGGACAGATTATATCCCCAAGCTTTGCCTGCATCTTATACTCTGCACGCATCTGGTATACTTTGAGATCTTCCGGCAGGAAATCTTCTGCCATACAGATATACTGACAGTTGTTTACATGATGATTGGTATCAAGATGATGCTTCTGCACTGTGAAGGATTCCTGCGAAATCATGTCATCCGGAAGTTTGATTTTCCTCGGTGCATAAGCCATTTCCAGCTTTTCACCGAGTATGTAATTGTCTGTATCTGCAGGTGTCAGTCTCGCCGGAATTCCTGTACTGATGGCCAGATGTGTCCAGTTTGAGTTCGCCCAGGCAAGCTTCTTCCCATCCATTGTCTCTATGGTGAAATTACGCATACCCATGAATCCTTTGAAATCATAAGGTGCTGTCGTGATCCTGATTTCTGTTCCCATAGCAGGATATTCCTCCACTATCACCTGCCAGGAAGAAAGAACCCACGCTCTGTCTCTTGCTTTCAGCACGTCTCCTCCAAGCCCGACTGACTCCGCATGAAATGTACAGCAATCCTGAAAATAATTCAAGACCCCTGGTAATGTCAGTTTTCCGTTCTCACCTGTCTCACTGTATCTGACTCTGCTGTTAAAACTGTAATTCATTTTTTATGTCCTCTTTTCTTATGTCGCTATGATTTTTTAATATAATTCGCTTCTGTTATCTAAAAGTCATATAAACGCATTTTTATATCTTTTGCTTTGGAACAAATTCGATCTTAAGATTCATTCCCATTCCTTCTGCCAGACGTTTTAAAAGATTTATAGATGGATTTCTCGTTCCATTTTCCAGTTTACTGATATCTGCCTGATTAATTCCAGTTCTTTTGGCCAGTTCATTTTGTGTCAGATTCTGAGAAGTCCTTGCATTAACAATAGCCCTGATTACGTCCATCTCCGGCTGGATTGCTTCATATTCCCTGCCCAATTCCGTATCCTGCATTTGCTGCTTTTTATAGTCTTTAAACGTTTTCATTCTGCTCCATCCTTTCTAAAAAATCTTTTCACCTTACTTTTGTTGTCTGAATTTGTTCTATTGGTATTTTTCTGGTCTTGTTTATAAAACCATCTGTCAATATTGTCTTTCTCTCATAAATAAAAAATATAAAACTCTTGTGATATCATTCTCAAATTTACATCTTAATTTGAAAATTCCTTCTCCCAGAGATTTACTGTAGGGTTCTCTTAGCATATTTCCCTTTTCTTCCGGAATTTCCAGCATTCCTATTAACTTTACACGCATTTTCTTATCAAGAGAGTCCTGAAACTCTTCTATAGGACATTCCCCAGTTATCGCCTCATAAAAAATTATTTTAAAATTTTTCATCCAATATCGCTTTTATTTTATGGTATATATACCATAATGTCAATATCATTTACTGACCCATATTTTTTACAAATTGTTATATAAACTGAGATTTTTTGCAGAACTGCCAAGAATATTTATCTGTAAATAATTCGAAAATATAATTTTTATTATACTCTCAGGCATAGTAAACCATAAGCCTATAGCAATTCTATAAATTACTGCAAACAATTCAGTCCATCATAGTGTGAAGTCCTGCGTCAGATATCTTTGCCGTGCGTCAGCACGACTGCAGGTATCTTCCTTGTCCTTCTCACTCTGCTGAACTGTCTCGATTGCATTATTTTATGGAATTGCTATAATCTTTCGACAAAATAAAGAAAACAGACAGCTGCATATCCAGCATCTGTCTGTTCTGTTCTTTCCTTATTCTGTTTTATTAAAATCCTGCATCCCCAGTTTTCCTTTCACTTCATCCATTGCCGGGATGGAAGGAGTTGCCCCCGGTCTGGAGACTGCAATGGAAGAAGCTTGGCAGCCATCCTCAGAGCCTCCTGAACACTTCTGTCTTCAATAACTGCTGCAATGAAATATCCGGTAAACGTATCACCTGCGGCTGTGGTATCCACAGCTTTTACCTCGAAGATATCCTGGAAGACTTTTTCCTTTCCGTCATAATAAACAGCTCCGTCGCTGCCCAGTGTCAGCACAAAACGGGCATTCGGAAATTTCTCTGCCATGGCATCCAGGATCTGATCCTTATCCTTGTATCCTGTAATCTGCTCACCTTCAATTTCATTCAGCAAAAACAGATATATTTTACCCAAATCACAGGTGTTCAGCTTATCATCAAATGGAGATGGATTCATGATAATCTTCATTTTTTTCTCATATGCCTGATCAATAATATAATCCAGCATATTGATTTCATTCTGGAGAAGCAGATAATCTCCCTCACCAAAATCTGCAAGCACTTCATCTACAAATTCTCTGGTCTGCATCTGATTTGTTCCGCCATAGAGAATAATGCAGTTCTGTGCATTCTTATCTACCTGGATCATAGTATGTCCACCCTTAACCGGCAGTCTGCGGATATATTTGGTATTTACTCCCGCTTCCTTACATGCATCCAGCAGAATATCCCCATCTGATCCTACAATTCCCGCATGATAAACCGGCACCCCAGCCTTCGCCAGAGCTATGGACTGATTCAGTCCCTTTCCCCCACTGAAAACCTCCAGCTTGGAAGAGTGCTGTGTTTCTCCTCCTACAATAATGTGATCCACAGAATATACATAATCCACGTTCAATGAACCATAATTTAATACCTTCATATAAAAATCTCCCTGTTTTCTTTTATTATACATTTTATAATTAATTCAACCAAAACTGTACAAAAATCCGCCAAATATTTAAGAAAATACTTTAACGGATTTTTAATACTCAATTTCAGACTTTATAGCCTACTTTCTATTTTACGAATATATTTTTTTAAAAGCATTGCCCATTCTGCAATATTTGCATCAGTAAAATGATTTGCCATTCCACTTATACTAATCGCAGCATAGACATTTTTAGTTCTATCAAAGACAGGCATTGCAATGCACTTAATACCAAATTCATGTTCCATATCATCAAGAGCATAACCTCTCTGTTTCGTTCTTAAAAGCTCTTCTCTAAACTGTTTTTTATCAATAATACTATTTTCAGTGAACGCCTCCAGTTTATGATGTTCCAGATAATCTGAAATTTCTCGCTCTCCCATGTTGGCAAGCATTGCTTTCCCAAGCCCTGTACAATGCATCTGGCTCTTTCTCCCAAAATAGAACGCATCAGCTCTATTGAATCTGCCGGATACATGGCATCCAGATAAAGTACTTCTTGTCTGTATGGCACTGCCAAATAACATCTTTCACCTGTATAGTTGGAAAGTTCCTGCATATATGGTCCTGCAATCTTCGTGATAGAATACGTATCCCCTAATGCCTTACTCAGATTAAATATCTGAATCCCCAACCTGTATTTACCGGTTTCTTCATCCTGTTCCAGATATTCCATTGCCTTGAGTGTAGAAAGAATGTTATGTACCGTACTCTTATACAATCCGAAATACTCGCTTACTTCTGTTACACCAAGCACGGGCTTCTCTGTAAAAAGATTCAGAATCTCCAGTGCTTTCTGAAGACTTTTTACCTTTAATTTCATTATTCTCTGCCATTACCCCTCCTGATCAAACTTATTTACTACTGCCGTACTTGAATGTCAAATCTATGTAAACTTAGTATATCATTTCCACTGATTTTTGCAATGTAAAAATCAAAAATCAACATTTATCTATTTATTTTATACTAACACTTTTTTATAATCCAGCTCTCTCATTCTATTCAGAAGTGCCTTTTCCTGTTCAAGAGTAAGATTTTCCATTGGACGTCTCATCTTGGTTGTCTTGATTATACCTTCTTCTTTCAAGATTACTTTGTATGCTGCGATATTATTGATTTCACACATTGTAGCATTTAAGATATTGGTACGTCGCTGGTATTTGGTTGCCATATCATAATCTTTCTTCTGGACTGCATCCCAAATTGCCACGTAATGCTCTCTAACGATCATGGCATTTCCGGAAACAACACCGTCACCGCCAACAGCGCATACTGCTTCAAACAGATGGTCCGGTCCTACCAGAACACTGAATGTCTGATCTTTTACCATCATAAACTGTTGTAATTTCGTGAAATCTGGATAGCTGTATTTGATTCCAAGCACGTTCGGACACTGTTTCGCAACTTCTTCACATACTGTTGCATTTACATCATTGATAGCATTCTGCGGAATCGCATACATGTACACCGGGAAATCTTCAGATACACTGTGCGCAACTTCTACATAAAAGTCAACCAAGCCCTGATCACTTAGTTTATAGAACGCAGGGGTTACAACTCCAATTCCATCTGCACCAATCTTCTCTGCATGCTGTGCCAGTTCGATAGTATCTTTCAGATTCCATGCGCCTACATGTACGAATACCGGAACTCTTCCTGCCGCTTCTTTAACAGTTACTTCTGCAACCTGTTTCCTTTCTTCTACTGTAAGATACATCATCTCACCTGTAGTTCCACATGGATATAACACTGAAGTCCACCATCAATCACATGATTGACCAGATTTTTCAAAGATTCTACATCAATGGTGTCTTCCTCTGTTAACGGTGTTACGATTGGTACTACTGTTCCGTATAATTTCTGCATAACTTTCTCTCCTTTAGCTTCTTTTTAATTGCTGTTGTTATTTACCATCTGTTAAAGCCCCGCATGATCAGAACCTGACTGTTCATCCCCTCCGACAGATCTGAAGCCAGAAAGGCCACACCGTTGGCTACTGTTTCCGGTTTAAATAAGTCTCCGCCAGCTGAAAGAATATAATTTCTTCTTTCTGATTTCTGGAATAACTCCGTGTCAACAGGTCCCGGACATATGGCATTGATCCTGATCCCAAATGGCCGTACCTCATCTCCCACTGCCTGTGTCAGGCAGATCACCCCTGCCTTGGATACAGAATAGGCAGCACTTCCGGGTAACCCCCTTATGGCGGCTCCTGAACCGATATTTACTACATTTCCACTTTTCTGTTCTTTCATATATGGCAGAACCGCCTTCATCATCAGCATTACTGAACGCAGATTTGTCTCGCATATTTCATCAAAAACTTCCACAGGCATGTCCAGAAAGGGCATTTCCTTCGAGATTCCTGCATTGTTTACAAGAATATCGATTTTCCCGTACTGTTTCATGATCTTTTCTGTCATCTCTGTAATCTCATCCGGTTTTCGGACATCGCACAGAAAGTATCCGGCCCTGCCGCCTTTCTGTACAATCTGCTCCTGCACGTTCTGCAGGGACGCCTCTTTCCGCCCTGCCAGAATCACTTCAGCTCCCTCTTCTGTCATTTTCAAAGCAATCGCTTTACCGATTCCGCTGCCGGCACCCGTGATCAGCGCTGTTTTTCCTTTCAACAACATGATTGTACCTCTTTTATTTGTTTACACAGTGCTCCGGTTCTTCCCCTTTGATCACTTTAATGATATCTCTGGCTGTTGTCATACTTACATTGTAATAAGACTCCTTAGTCTCTGCTCCTGTGTGCGGAGTCAGAACGATATTTTCACATTTCAGGATTGGAGAATCCAAAGGTAATGGCTCTACTTCAAATGCATCCATAGCTGCACCTGCAAGCTTGCCGCTTGTCAATGCCTCTGCCACTGCATCCAGATCAACCAGTGCACCTCTGGCAGGATTGATCAGGTATGCACCGTCCTTCATGGAAGCGATGGTTTCTTTATTGAATAAATGATGAGTTTCCGGCGTTGCAGGAATATGGATACTTACGATATCACTCTTTGTGATAACTTCTTCCTGGGTAGTCATTCGCACGCCAATCTCTTTTGCAGCCTGCTCATTTGGATACAGGTCGAATGCGATCACTTCTACGTTAAAGCACTGCAGTTTCTTTGCCACAAGACGGGCAATAGCTCCAAATCCCAGAAGCCCTACTGTTCTTCCCTTGATCTCACTTCCGATGAATCTGGTCCAAAGACCTTTTTCCATATCCTTGTGAAGGGGCATTACATGTCTGAGCAAATCCAGGATCATGGCTACTGTCAGCTCTGCAACTGCATTGGAATTCTGTCCAGGTGCATTTAATGCTTTTACTCCATATTTCTTCGCCAGTTCGCCGTCTATGTTGTCTACACCTACTCCAAATTTGGCAACTGCCTTCAGGTTTGGAAGTGCCTGATATTTTCTTTCATCACGGAAATCATCCATTCCAATCAGCGCTGCCACTATGTCTTCTCTGTCCGGATGATTCTCGATTTCTTCTGTTGTATAAGCCGGAAATTCTTTCGCCGGATCAAATACCACGTCAATTCCGTTATCTTCAAATAATTTCCATGCATCCTGACACAATGTGTCAAAATGCGAAGCTGATACCAGCACTTTACTCATTGTAATTCCTCCTCTAGCTCTAAAATGAATGTTTAATTTTACTTTTTATTCGAACTTACAACTGATACGATAACTGAGATCAAAACGATCAGTCCGTAAGCCATTGTCTGTACACCGAATGGAAGGTTCAGAGCAACCAGAATACCAAGAAGAATGGTGATGGTCAGAGAACCAGCAACCGTTCCCAGATAGTTGCCTTTGCCACCTAACATAGAAGTTCCTCCAATAGCAACTGCTGCAATGGACTGGAACTGGTAAGTATCACCCATTGCCAGGTAACAGGAACCAACTTTCCCTGCAAGAAGCGCACCTGCAATACCTGCCGTCATACCACTAATGGCATAGGAAAGAATGATGGTATTGTCTACGCGGATTCCTGAATATTTCGCAACAGTTGCATTATTGCCGATAGCAAATAATTTGCGTCCGTATTTCATTTTAAAGAGCGCCAGCATGACTACTACTGTCATAATAATCCAGATAATTACCAAATATGGAATTCCCAGCAGATTCTTCTGTCCAAGTGTCAAAAGAAGAGGCGGCGCGGACTGTCCTGGACTTCCTTGGGTAAGTGCTACCAGCGCTCCCTGAAGAATAATATTCATACCAAGCGTCATTACGATAGCCGGTACACGGAGACAGGAAATACAGAATCCATTAATTGCACCAAGGCCGAATGTTACTACCAGCATAAGAGGGATACCCCATACAAGATTCGCATTACTGGAATTTACAAGGTTTGACACCATGTATGCGCCAATGGTCATCATCCATGCTACAGAAAGATCGATGCCTCCTGTGATAACAACCAGTGTCTGTCCAAGCGCCACGATTCCGATTAATGCAGATTCAAGAAATACCGTACGAATATGAGAAAGTCTGGCAAACCCTGGCATATATACAGAAAATCCCGCAAACAATACCAGCGCAATCAGATAACAAAATACAACGCCCTGATTTTTTTTGATTATAGCTTTAATATTCATTACTCAACCAGCTCCTTTCTTTCGTTTCTGATTTCAGATATTGTAGATATCAGCACTGCTGCAATCAGTAATGCCCCCTGGAACAGTGTTGACCAGTAAGATGATGCTCCTGCAAAAACAAGAAGGTCATTGATAGCTTTGAAAGCAAGTACACCGATAATGGTTCCGTACTGTCCTCCGATACCACCTGTCAGCAACGTACCTCCGATTACTGTAGCAGAGATCGCCTGGTTGAAGAAACTCTCGCCTGCAGTAGGAGACCCTGTAGCAGTTACTGCAACTCTGTACAAACCGCACATTGCTGCAAAGATTCCAGATGCTGCATATGCAAAATAATTTACTTTCTTTACATTAATACCATTTAAAGATGCTGCATGTGCATTGTTACCCACTGCATATAAGGAAATTCCCAAACGTGTCTTCTTAAACCATGTCCAAAGTATCAGACAGGCAATGATAATTATCAGTGCCACTGAGAACTTTCCACCAAACCTATGAGTCAATGCTCCGATAAATTTCTGAGGAACCTCACCACCATCTCGTGGAAGTACCAGATATGCGATACCTCCGCATATGTACCAGGTTGCAAATGTTACAATAAATGGCTGAATTCTAAATTTCTGAATAATAAATCCGTTAAAGAATCCAACACCTGCACCGATGCATAGGCAGAGAACAGATATCAAAATTACAGAAATCCATGAATCCTGCATATAGACAGCTGCCACACTACTGGTAATACTGATAACACCTGCGATAGAAAGGTCAATGCCTCCTACCAACAGTACGAAAGTTTCACCTACTGCCGCAAAGAGCAGTGTAATTGCAGATTCCGCTTTAAGGCTTATCCAACTCATGGAAAATAAATTCGGCTGCAGATAGAAAGTTATAATCTCAAGTATCACAAACAATATGATTGAGACTTTTGCAGGCGATTTCCAGAATACTGATTCTTTGAATTTTTTCATTGTAGTTCCTCCTTACACTGGTTTCTCGCCGACTGAAACACGGATAATGTTCTCTCTGCTGATCAGTTCATCATCGAGTCTTCCTGTTATCAGCCATTGTTCATAATGATTACACTATTGCAGACATTCATAAGCTCCTCTGAATCGGTGGAATAGAACAGAACCGCTTTTCCTTCTTTTGCAAACCGTTTCGTGATGTTAAACATTTCTTTCTTCGTACCAACGTCTACACCACGAGTGATGTCATACATTAATACAATATCTGGTTCTGTAGCGACCTCTTTCGCCAGAACAACCTTCTGCTGATTTCCACCACTGAGAGTTCCTGTCAGTGTTTCTGAAGATTCCGCTTTGATTGCCAATGTTTTCATTCCCTCTGCAACAAGTTTCTCTTCCTTCGCTTTAGATAAAAACAAACCATTGGATATCTTATCCAGACAAGGAAGTACAATATTTTCACGGATACTCTGCTTAAGAGTAAGTCCCTGTGTTCCTCTTTCTTCCGGAATAAGGGCAATTTTTTCTGCCATTGCCTTTGTCGTGCTGTTCAATTTTACTACGCGACCTTTTATCTCGATTTCTCCCTGATATGGCATTAATCCGAACAGGCACCTGAACAGTTCCGACTGTCCCTGTCCTGCCAGACCACCTACGCCCAGGATTTCTCCTGCTCTCAGATCAAGATTGATCTTCTGGAGCATATGACCGCAGTTTACATTTTTCATGGAAAGTAATACATTATCTTTCTGTGTGAAATTTTCTTTCTCAGGATAATATCCCCCAATCTCACGACCAAGCATAAGAGATACCAGCTGATCAGAATCAGCTTCTTCCATTCTCAGATCTGCTACATCTGTACCTGCACGATATACGATTACCTTGTTGCACAGAGAACGAATTTCATCCAGCCTATGTGAGATAAAAATAATTACTTTTTTCTCCGCTGCCAGACGACGTATAATATCCATCAGCCAATTGGCCAGCTTATCCGGAAGTGCGGAAGTTGCCTCATCAAAAATAATAATATCGCCGTCCCTGTTCAATGCCTTTAAGATTTCCAGAACCTGTTTCTGTGCCAACGGAAGTGTTTTTACTTTTGTTTTCGGATTAATTGGATCTACATCATACTTCTTGAATAATTCAAGAGTTCTTTTTTCCAAATCCTTATAATCAACTCTTCCGATTGCATTTGTGTCATAAAAACCAAGAAATAAATTCTCTGCAATAGTCAGCTCAGGAACAAGACTCAGTTCCTGGTAAACAGCACATATTTTCTGTTCAATGGCATTACGGTACTGGTGATGTTCAGTTTTTTACCCTCGAAATATATTTCTCCGGAGTCTGGCTTATGTTCACCACAGAGGGTTTTAATCAAAGTACTTTTGCCTGCCCCGTTTTCACCCAGAAGAGCTACAATGTCACCTCTGTCAGCGTGAAAGTTTGCATTATCCAATGCCTTAACTCCGGGAAAGGACTTACACACATTTCTCATTTCAAAATCAGACATATTTATCCTTTCTGGTTTTCCCCGAAAAATACGGCAGGATCATTGGCTAACGATCCTGCCGCATTCAATCATTCAGTCAATAGTTTAAGTGTTTATTTTATTAAATTTATCTTTATTCTTCTCCTGTAATAACGCTCATCGGAATGTCAAGGCCAAATGTGCTCGGTACTGCCGGCCAAATCAGTTCATCCGGCTGATCTTCGAAGTAGTTAACACCTTCTTCTGCAAGCTCGATCGGAACATCGGAGTATTCGCCCATATCATATCCGTTGGATGTTGCAATAAATGCACAGTCAATGACTGTTTCTTCATCCATCTCCTCGCCATCCATAATACGGATTGCATAGTTAAGAGCTACCGCACTAAGACCTGCAATGTAAACATCGATGATACCTTCTGCATTATTTGCTTTTAATGTTTTCAGGTTTCCATTGTATCCACCACCACAGCTTACCGGAATGTCAAGTCCAGCTTTACTGAATGCATTTACTACTGCTGAAACATAACCCTGTGTTGTAACTGCATCAATATCAGGATTTGCAGCAATGATACTTGCCAGTGCCTGCTCACCTTTTGCAGGATCATAATCATCTACATAATCAGATACGATGTTGATCTTGTCATAGGTTTCAAACATTTCTTTGGAAGCACTGTATTCCAGTTCTGCCTCTGCAGCTCCCTGAAGTCCCTGATCAAGAACTACATTTCCTTCTCCTCCAATTGCTTCTGCCATCCATTTTGCAAGAATCTTATAGGATCTTCCTCCATCAATTCTGATGTGCCAGCAGTTGTCATTAGATACAGATGCAGGCTGGTCAAAAACTACTACTTTAATTCCGGCATCACATGCACGCTGAATCGCCTGGTTAACACCTGTTTCAGAAGCCGGATCTACAAGAATACAGTCATAACCCTGAGCTGCCATTGCGTCAATGGATGCTGACTGGGATTCTGCATCATTCTCACTGTTTACGATGGTAAGTTCACATCTGCTTGCATATGGTTCCTGGGATGCAACATATTCTGCGATAGCTTCCATCTGCTGTCTCCAGTCGTTTCCCATATAAGAGTTGCTAAGCGCGATTTTATATTTTTTTCCTTCCGGATTGATCTTCGCTGTATCAGAATCTTCATCTGCTGCCGCGTCATCAGATGCATCCTCTGCCGTTTCCTCTGCTGCCCATACACCAACACTTCCAAACACTGTTGTTGCTACCATTGCTGCACTGAGTAATCCTGCTAAAACCTTTCTCTTCATTTGAAATACCTCCGTTTTTCTTTTTTTTATTTTTAAGTTTTTGCTACTTTAATCAATGAATTCCCCACGGGAATTTATTCAATGCAACCGCCCCATTGGCAGTTACATGAAGCATACGTTCCAGCCTTACTCCTGTTTTCCCCAGCTTTCCCGTATACATCTGTGGTTCTATACATACTACCATATTTTCTTCAATGACCGAGTCATCTACAAATGTAAATCTCGGATTCTCATTTACATTACATCCAATCTGATGTCCCTGATAACTGCAGAATGTCATGTTGTGTTTCTCATAAACTTTCTTCATGATCTCATTCACTTCGCTGAACTTCCTGCCAGGATAAATTGCTTCCATTCCTGCCTCAAAGGCATCTCTTACTGCGTTGAAATATCTAAGTTGTTCTTCGTTCGGATTTGACCAGAATACAACTGAATTAGAACAGTCTGCCCAGTAACCATTTACTCTCGGGCTGATATCCATAATGGAGATATCTCCTCTTTCTACTTTTCTAGATGTAGGTCCCAATGGATAATCACTTAATCCTGTGTTAGGTCCCGTTACCAACTCACCCACGAAAGGTGTGAGGCATCCAGCTGCATGGGAAGCTGCTTTCTGAACTTCAAACCAGATATCCAGCTCTGTGTAATTTCCTTCATTCTGAGAAATCTCATAAAGCTTTTCCTGTGCTGCATCTGCCACTCTGGCAGCTTCCGCAAGTCCTCTGATATCTTCGATGGTTTTTATATATCTGGCGGATTTTAATACCTGGGTGGCATTTTCAAATGTACACTGAGGGATCACTTTTCTAATCACTGACATGGTACACTCGGGGATATAATTCTCTTCAATTCCTACCACTAGGCTCTTTCTGCCGTCTGCAGCTTCTCCCAGTGCACATTCCAGATTTCTCTTATAGTTATCATCCACATCATTGCTCTCTACATGTGTGAATGAACGGAAATAGGAGGCATTAGTGATTCCTGTACGAATAATCTTATTTCTGTACATATCTGAAGCAACCAGCTGAATCTGTTCTCTTTTCGCATCCACAATGGCAGTTACCATCGGAAGACCGTTGGAAACATCTCCCATCCAGGCCGGCCAGAACGGAACTTCGAATCCACTTACATATTTAATGTCCGCCGGATCAAGCAGAACTGCCAGATCCATGCCCTTTTCCTTCATTGTGTGAAACACTTTTTCACAACCGTTCACAGCATAACTCTCCTTTCTTTACCTCTTCTTGTGTTCTGTATTATCGAACGCTGTTCTATATAGTTGTATGCTATCACAATTCCACTCGCGACGCAATGCACAATTTATAACAATTTTACTTTGTTTTTTTATGCATTATGTCTTTTTCGCTTACATTACCACCTCTTCTCTTTCCACCTTTCACTTAACATTGTTTCGAAATATCTATACTCGTATTATACCAGTTTCGTAATTTCCATCAACATCATTAGTCAACCAATTCTATTTCTGTTTTTTGTATATTTTCAATAATTAACAATGTTTCGTATCATTTTTTATTAGATATTAGTACTCAATAATGATTGACAAGCGAGAAAACTCCGGATATGATATTAGTAGAAAAATTTCAGGAGGTACCGTATGAATATAAGAGATATTGCATCTGCTGCTCATGTATCTGTTGCTACTGTTTCTAAAGTTATCAACCATAAAGACTCGGAGATTAGCAATGAAACACGTCAGCGCGTCCTAAGTGTAATCAAGGAGTACCAATACACTCCTTATGCAAATATACAGGCATCTTTTCAGACTTTTCACAAACAGACCATCGCATTTATTACAGAAAAAAATTCTGCTGTTTCTAAATATGTATTTGACATTGAAAAAAATGTTTCCAAGGCAGGTTATTCCCTGGTCGTCTGTACCGTTGATGCGCCTGCTTCCGACAGCATCCGCAAACACATGAAACTTCTGGATGCCAGAAAAACCGGCGGAATCCTTCTGGGACTTTCTGATTCCAGGCTCATCGAGGAAACAGCCTCACTCAATTATTCTCATATTCCCTTGATTTCCTTGTCCTCTTCTGTTTCCAATGTGTGCAGTACATTTCTGCTGGATTATAAGGCTGTATCTGTAAAAGCTGTGGAAGAATTGATACATCTTGGTCACAAAAACATCGGTTGTATCGTAGACCCCGATGATAGCAACTGCGCAGACGCCTGCATTGCCGGATATCAAAACGCACTTTCTTCCCTTTCCCCTTACAGTTCCAAACATCATATACTGACTCAGACCCGCACTCATAAAGAGATTGAGCAGGGCATTCAAGCTATGCTTCAGGAAAAAGTAACCGCCATTTTCTGTCAAACTGTCCAGCTGGCTTATATCACTTATGAAATTCTGAAAGAAAAAGGCTATTATATTCCCAATAACATTTCTGTGATCTGCGGAGAAACTTCTCCTTTTGCCAATTATTTGATGCCGGTTCTCACCAGCTGTTCTTTTTCTCACCAGAATATCATTTCGGATGCAACAGAAGCTCTGATCCGCATCATTGAGAAACATAATATTACCAAGACTAGCACCATCCGGGTTCATCCCGTGATTCATGACGGAGAGAGTATTGCCCCTCCGTCCAGTGCCGGCAAGCAAATCCTAGTAATCGGTAACTGTAATACAGATATCAATATCCGTGTTTCCCAACTACCCAAAGAAGGAGAACTATTATTTGCTTCTGGTCTCTCCATGATTCCAGGAGCAAAGCTGTCACACAAGCCATCAGTGCCGGAAAACTGGGAGGTACTGTGTATATTTTGGGTTGCGTAGGAAATGATTCTGAGGCATCCGTAATTATCAACAGCCTAAAAGATGCTTATGTTCATACAGAAGGACTCTCTGTACTGTCCTCAGCAGCTACAGGAAAAGCTTTTATCATGATTCCGGAAAACGGAAACAGCAGTATCGTAACTTATCCAGGCACCAATGCCCAATACAGTATTTCCCATATCCGCCCTACAGGCATCTGTTTCAAACCTCTGATTATTGCCTCGTTTCTACGGAATTAAGTGAAGAATTGATTGATTATATTATCAAAGAATGTTACCGAAATAATGTAAAGACTTTTGTTAAGCCAATCTTTCGGCTTTCCGAAGAATTGCTGCCAAAGATTTCCTTTATAATCCCTAACTCACGTGAGCTGGATAATCTGGTGCCAGGAGATGAATCCTATGAGGAAAAAGCAGAATATTTATATCATAAGGGCTGTTCAAATGTTATTGTAACCCTTGGAAATAAGGGTTCTTATCTTCGAAACAAAGATTATTCCATCCATATTCCTGCTATTAAATTCAATACAGTTGACAGCAACGGCGCTGCCAACTGTTTCATCTCTGCACTGGCAGTGGCTTTAAGTCAGAGTCATCCTCTGCTTTATTCTATCTGCTTCGCTACTTATGCAGCAGGAATCAGCACTACTCAGCAGGGAGTTATGACCTCTCTTCCTGACAAACAGCAATTAGACGGATATACAGATGATATTCAAGATTTTTACAATTCTCTCAACTGCTAATAATATCAACACATAAAAAAACAAGGACAGTTTATTGCTATATCTTTCATAACAATAAACTGTCCTATTCAATCATCTAAACCCACAACTTATTTTCTCATTTTTATTTTTTCGCCGCAAATGTAATCATCACCTTAAACAGATCCCCATCCAGATACAGCTTAAACTCACCGCCCTGCAACTCTGTCAGGCTCTTTGCAATAGATAATCCCAGTCCGCTTCCTTCTGTATTTCTCGCCACATCTCCTCTGATAAATCGTTCTGTCAGTTCATCCGCAGAGATATTCAAAGGCTGTGCTGAAATATTTTTCAGGGAAAAGGTTACTTTTTTATTTCTGTTGCTGATCTCTGCGTAAACTCTGGTGCCTTCCATTGCGTACTTCACAACATTGCCGAATACGTTTTCCAGAACACGCCACATTCTCTGACCGTCTGCGTAAATAATGGAGGGTTCATCTGTGAAATGTACCATCATAGTCAGATTCTTTTCCTGGAATTTCTCTTCAAATTCTCCGATCACCTGCTGCACCATTTCCACAAAATCAATATCATTCATCTCCAGCTTAATGTTTCCGGTGCTTGCCTTGGATGCCTCTACCACATCCTCTGTGAGCACCTTCAGTCTCTGGGATTTCTCATCCAGGATGCGTAAGTATTCCTGTATTTTCGGATCTGTCGGATTTTCCCGTTTCATCAGATCTACATAATTAATAATGGAAGTCAGAGGCGTTTTCAGATCATGAGAAACATTTGTGATCAGTTCTGTCTGCATTCTTTCCTTTTTCAGGCTGTTCTCCACAGCAGCATCCAGACCACTGCCAATATTGTTAATATATTCTGCCATCACCTTCTGTTTTCCTGTAAGTGTATCTGTTTTGATCTTATATTGCAGTTCTCCATCGCTTATTTTCTTCAGACCATCCATAATAAGATCCAGCCCATCCGCTTTTCTGATGATAAAAATCACCGCAGCCGCATCTACAATCAGTAATATTATCAGGAATACTCCTGCACCTGTGAATCCGCAACCAATGATCAGGAACTGCAAGAATAAAAATGCTCCTCCCACAAGCAGAACTTTTATTTTTTCTGCTGTATTTCTGGAAAAAGCTCTGGCAAAATCGGCAAGCTTCCCACTGCATTTTCCAATCCATTTCAGAACTGTTCTAATCAGACTGTTTTTCCATAAGGTTCCTGCTTTTATTCTTCTTACCAGGCTAAGATATCCGATCAAAAACCATGCCATTGTATAAGTTCCACATATGAGGCAGGTAACAATCACTGTCACTACTGCATGACTGTAACCCAATGATGAGTTGGCGATCAAAGTTCCCGATATGATCATTCCTGCCAGCCATATACCGATCACTGCTCCTGCCGCGATTTCTGTATACCATCTGTCAAATCCATTCAGATAAATTTCTTCATCCTCCGGTTTCCTTCCTGCTGTCACAGTCAGCCACACCATACCGATCAGCCAGAGCACACTTCCGAAGATTGCTCCTGCCAGCATCGGAAACATAAGCTTTGAATATGTCTCATAGTTCTCTGCCTCATCAGCCATGGAATCTGCCACAGAAAATTTCGTATCAACCGAAACTGCAAATACAAAATCCTTTATGTCAAAGCTCTGATCAATGGTATGATTCCACAACTGCAGATCTACATCCGGAATATTTGTTACACACTTACTTAATTCCGGGTAAACAACTGCATATGCTTTTTCCTTAAATATTTTCTCAAGGTTCTGCTCCAGCTGCGAATAGCTGCTGTATGCTTTTCTGTTTGTATAGATTGTCTTTTTCTCTTTATCTGCGAAAAGATATGTGAGATTGGTACTCCCTTCCTCATAGTCTCCGGACGTATGGTATACAGATGTAAGTGATATGGCACAGTCACTGACATTTATATCATCCTGAACAGCTCTGATACAGTCCAGAACCTTGGCCAGTTCACTATAGGCATCTTCAAGTTTTCCATTCCATTCCGTACTGGAATTGACTGCATCCGGAAGACTTTCCGCACCCTGAGGTTTAAATTCCTCTGTAAAACTCCATATCTCCTGCAAATAAAATTCCGGATATTCTGTATTATTTTCTTTGTCTGTAATACTACCCAGACTTCGGCTATCCGAATCGCTCCAGTAGCCCAGTTCAATGGCAGCATCTATTTTCTGATTTTCTGTTTTTTCTGCAAATTTTGTCTCATAGGAATCATCATACTCTTCCATGATATCCTGATCATAATTAACCTTTAACAACCCATCTGTCACCAGTTTTTTAAAATCATTTAAATTAAAATAATGACTGCTTCCATCCGAGGTCTTACATTGGATAAACTGTCCTATATCGCCAAAGCTTCCTCCATCATCATATCTCTCTCCAACTCCTGCCCAGTCCTGCGCCCACTCCAGCAGATCTTTTACAGAATATGCCACGCCGGATGTGTTCTTAAAAGAAAGCTCACTCAAAGAATCACGGTTAATTTCCTTTTCCTTAAATTCTGCCAGATCGATCACTGCCGATGAACCTGCGTTTGTAAGATAATCTATATCCTCTTTTGCTGACAGACTTGCCAGAATATCCATACCTCTGGAATTCAGACGCTCCCTGAATCCCTCTGACTGAATGTAACTTTTCCCTCTGTCATCCAGACGGATTCCCGTCTGATAAATCATTACAAAAAATGCTGCACATATCACAGCTGCCACAGCTGCCAGATGTACGATCACGATCCAGACCGCCTTGGCAACATTGCTCCTGTATCCTTTTCCCTTCATAATTTTGTCCCTTTCCTTTGCATTCGCTCCGTTACTTGATTTAGGTCAAGCGGATAAAATCATCCGCTTCGCTACTTGATTCGGTTAAATTTTTTCAATCTTATATCCAAGTCCCCACACAACCTTCAGGTATCTTGGCTCCCTTGGATTAATCTCAATTTTTTCTCTGATATGCCGGATATGCACTGCCACTGTATTATCTGCTGCAACTGCTTCCTCATTCCAGATGTTTTCGTAGATCTGATTAATGGAAAATACCCTTCCCTGATTCTTCATCAGAAGAAACAGGATATTGTACTCAATAGGTGTCAGCTTCACTACATCACCGTCCACCCTGACTTCCTTCAGGTCATCGTTTATGCTCAGACCTCCTGTCTCGTAGATATGAGCATTCTCCACAGGTATTGCTGCTCCCAGCCTTGTATATCTTCGAAGCTGTGATTTCACCCTTGCCACCAGTTCCAGGGGATTAAAGGGCTTGGTTACATAATCATCTGCCCCTACATTTAATCCAAGGATCTTATCTGCATCCTCTGATTTCGCAGAAAGAATAATGATCGGAAGAGGATTTTCTTCCCTTATCTTCAAAGTAGCCCGGATGCCATCCAGCTCGGCATCATAATATCTATGATCAGCAGATCCACCGACTGACTGCGCAATGCGTTAATCGCCTCCACACCGTCGTATGCCTTCAGGACCGTATAGCCTTCCTGCTCCAGATAAATACTGATTGCCTCTACAATGTCTTTATCATCATCACAGACCAGAATATTCGCCACTTTACACACCTCCCTCATCATCCGAAATGCCTGTCTGAAATCTCTCATGTACAGACATCCCGGCTTCTTATTTTGTATTTCTGATATTAGAATAATCGAAGCTTCTTAATATGAAAGGGACAAATTCTTAAGATTTTCTTATGATTATTCACTTTTCGCAGTCAAAATATCAGGCTGTTAATCTGTCACTTTTATCAGGCTCCTATTTTCATCCAATTCTTCTATTCGTTCTGCTGTATACATTTTTTATCTCATCTTTTCTCTTTTTCTGACAGTCAATAATAGACTGAAAATCATTATATCATTTCACATATATTACTTCTATAGAATATTCTCTTCTGTTTCCCATTTCCACACCCATCACTGTTTATTCCATTCTCCATAACTCACAACCAATCTATAGCAACCCTCGTAAATAATACTTCCATCAATGCACCAGGGATCATCGTTATATGTTTTTTGGTATTTTATTAACAATCTTCATACATATCGCATAATTTTTTATTGATTTTGTACAATATTATTTATTTTTTGGCAAAACAATGCTACAATGTTTTACAAGATTAGAGCGTGTCTGAAAAAGGCTTTCTGCAAGATGTGCGTCACAATTTGTGGGATATTTTGCCCGGATGAGGCGCCGTAGCGGGCTACGGCAACTGAATTCGGGTGAAATATCCCGCAAAGTGGGGCGTGCAGATTGCGGGAATGATTTTTCAGACACACTCTAGTGTACTGATTTATAACTGTTCAATGGTCTGCTAACCGCAAAGCTACTGAACAGTTACACGTTTTTTTTCAACGAGGGAGGTATTCTTATGAATCTGGAAAACATGACAAAAATCTACGCCCGTGGTGACAGCCGCATTCAGCTGAAGGTAATTCCCGGACATTTCGTCACATCTCAGTCACATATCACTCACTATCTGGATCTTACAACTATGAAATCCAGAACTGCCGAAGCACAGAATATTGCTCACGAACTGGCTGCTAATTATGAAGTATCTACTCCTGTTGATACCATTATCTGTATGGACGGACTGGAAGTAATTGGCGCATATCTTTCTGAAGAACTTACCAAAGCCGGCATTTTTTCCCTGAATGCTCATCAGACGATCTACGTGATTACTCCTGAATCCAGCAATTCCGGACAGATTATCTTCCGTGATAATTTTCAGCCAATGATCAAGGGCAAAAATGTACTGCTCCTCAATGGTTCGATTACCACAGGCTCTACTTTGTCCAAAGCAATCGAGAGCATTCTGTATTACGGAGGCACTATCAGAGGTATCGCAGCCATATTCAGCAGAGTAGACAGCGTGGCTTCTCTCCCTGTATATTCTATTTTTAACACCAAAGATATACCGGACTATCATTCCTATTCATCTACAAAATGTCCAATGTGTCAGAGGCAGCAGAAAATCGATGCCATTGTCAGCAGCTACGGATATTCAGCTCTGTAAATCTTCGAAGTATTTTATAAAGAAATTGTTACCAGAATTGATGACTTTGTCTGGGAACCGGTAATGCTGATCCTGTTGGTCGGAACCGGTATCTTCCTGACTGTGCGCACCAGATTTCTTACATGGCGTAACCTTGGCTATGCACTGAAAAGCACACTCAGCAAGGAAGCCGCACCAAGAGCCGCGAACAGGGAGATGTATCACCTTTTTCCGCACTGACAACCGCACTGGCAGCCACCATCGGTACCGGAAATATCGTCGGTGTTGCCACAGCCATGGTTTCCGGTGGTCCCGGAGCTCTGGTATGGAACTTCTCCGATATCGCCAACGCACTGATGGCTATCCCGAACCTGATCTGCATGCTCCTGTTAAGCGGCGAGATTGCCAAAGGTGTAAAAGAATTCCAGCCGGAGATTAAAAAATAGTTACCCACATCATTCTTTTTATCATCCTGAAGTAAAATGCAGCCAGAACCTTGTTCCGTCAGGTTCTGGCTGCATTTTACAGAAATCTTGTACGCCGGGTACAAATAAACACTTACTTTATTGATGGCATACTTCCATATACTGTTTTACATCTGAAGCAATTGATATATATGGTGTTCCATATGGGATCCAGGTTGACTGAAAAGCATGATATACATCTGATTTTCCCGGCCATACTGTTCCTATCACATTATTATTTTCATCTAACTGATGAAACCAGGAACCATTTTTATGATCCAATACCTTATCATCCAGATATCTCATAAACTCTTCATAATCTTTTGCATATTTCTGCTTATGAGTTATATGCCATAAGACTGCTGATGTATTGATTGCCTCTGCCAATGTCCAATGCATTCTGTCATGAACAACAGGTTTTCCATCCCAGTCAGTCGTATACACAATTCCAGGATTTCCATCCACATTCCAGGAATCTTCAACTGCTCTGTTGTAGAGTTTCTCTGCAGCTTTTAAATATACTTCTGCAGAATCAGGGGTATCTTTATAAGAAGAATATGCCCACTGCACGATCAATCTGGCCCACTCAATTCCATGGCCCGGTGTTGCTCCATAAGGTTTAAAACGATCAGCAGGACATTCTTTATTGCAATCAAGATCAGCTTTCCATTCCTTTGTAAAATGTTCAGGTATTCTCCAGTCATTTGCGCTTGCCCATCCAATAACATGATCTATAATTCTTCCTGCACGTATTCTGTACTTTTCTTCTTTTATTGCATCTGCTACTGCCAGAAACGCTTCTACTGTATGCATATTTGCGTTAAGACCGCGATAATCATCAAGAACTGTAAATTCTGTATTCCAGGTATCATAAGTAAGTCCCTGTTTTTCATCCCAGAACCGTTTATCAAATAATTCCAATGCATCTTTAAGCAGAGTTTCTGCATCTTTTTCTCCTGCCAGCAAAGCAGAAGAAGCAGCCAGAAGAACAAATGCATGAGCATAACACTGTTTATCTGGCAGGAATTTATTATCCGGTGTAATTCCCGGATACCATCCTCCATTTTCACGATCTTTCAGTTCTTCCAGTAATCCATGTACAGCACCATGGACCAGTGCCGGACTTTCTTTATCCCCAAGCATGATTCCCATACTATATACATGGACCATACGGCATGTGATCCATGTTTCTCTGTTTCTGTCTTTCCATGGTGTTCCATCATCCCCAAGGAAATAAGCACTTCCTCCCGGTGATAAAAATCCTTTTCCAAAATTTAAAAGATTTTTCTGCAATTCACCTAAGAACATTTTATTTTCTTCTGTATCTATCTGATATTTTTTACCCGAATTTTCCATCTTAATCTTACCTTTCATTTCCAAAAAATTTCAGTTTCTCTTATAGCACAAAAAAGCACCTCATACCGAGGTGCCTCATGTAGCAGGGCTACAAGGATTCGAACCTTGAACTGACGGAGTCAGAGTCCGTTGCCTTACCGTTTGGCGATAGCTTTATGTTTTGTTTTCGCTACTTCGTTCGCGACAATTGGTATTATATAATAGTCTTTCAAAAAATGCAACCCCTTTTTT
>ENA-OQBT01000395-OQBT01000395.1-human-gut-metagenome-genome-assembly--contig:-NODE-395-length-27747-cov-8.468465_pt1 | contig 27747 bp, 26 predicted proteins | sample MGYA00242749_ERZ504557 | MGnify/ENA primary metagenome ERZ504557 (study PRJEB26092, sample SAMD00036243) | human gut metagenome | host: Homo sapiens | study: EMG produced TPA metagenomics assembly of... | reverse complement strand
TTTCATCTCGTACAGCCTTTGTATCCTCCGCTAATGCTTCGTTTCTTAGCCGCCGATAATGTGGTATGGTTCGTGTATCCTTATGCCCCAGCAGCCTTGCAATGCTATCATCATCTAATTTCATTTCTGTAAGTTTTACTCCAAAAGTATGTCTAAAACGATGTGTACGAAACTCAAAATAATTTCCATTATCATCCCTGATATCATTTTCATAAATCATGATATTTACATGATATTTCAGCATTGAATCTGTATACAATTTTCCATTATCTTGCAGAAAAATATATTCTGAATCTGGATGCTCCTTTTCTGAAACTTCTATTGCTTTTCTAATCAATTCTGCCAGCTGATCGCTAACTGGTCTTTTGTATTTCCTTGTTTTCTGCTGGATAATAGTTATAAAATAATGTCCAGATTTCTCAGATAAGCAATCCCTTCGCAAAGTCAACGTATCCTCTATTCTTGTACCGAGCATCTGATGTATTATTAAACATCTGCCTAACTGGGGCTTTAATTTTGTTAATGCACAATTAAATCTTCTGATTTCTGCATCTGAATACGCTTCTGGTAAAGCGTTGTCATATGCTCTGCAATCACTGGACAGAAAAAGGTTGCATATATTTTCTATTTCCAGTTCACGCCCTATTTCATCCAACAGATTATCCAAAACCGACAGCTCTGTCGTGTAACTGACTGATGTAAGACCGGTATCCGTTTTTATATAAACCAGATAATCTTCTATCATATCCCTGCTAATTTCTGTAAAGTGCTTTACTTCTGGGAATCGATCATACATGAAACTAGCAAACCGACGGAATCCACGCAATTCACCTTTTATACTACCCATTGCTTTTGTCTGGCAATGGCTATACAATATTTTCTTTATTATCTCTTTAAATTCTTTCTGCCTGATCTCACGAAAATCTAATCTATATCTTCCACGAATCGGATTACTCCTTGGCACAATATCCAACTTTCTCATATCCCATACATCTTTTTCATTTTCTGGAATATCTGCTGTTTTACACTTCACAACATACTCATAATACATTTTCAGAAAAGAAATCTGAGCGCTACTTTGTTGCTCAACATTCCGCCTATCCGGTCTATTTCTTCTAACATACAGCGCCAATCCTTTTTTATATAAAAATGCTTTATAACTTCTCTCCAGTTCTTCCCATTTTTTATCAGTGATGCTGCTACAACTTGTACACTTCTCATTCAGAAATTCTTTCAACAGATCAAATCTGTAAATATCATTTACTACTGTTGATAATGACAAACGTCTACATCTATCATCGATATACCCATAAATCTCATCCTGCATCTTTTCATTATGAATCTCTGATATGTAGTACACCCTGTTTTCCTTCCATTTCAGTCCTGCCAACTGTTTTTCTGTAGCTTGTTGATAACAGTCATACGAAATCAAATTAATATTACCTTTCATCATCTTCTGCTCCTTTCAATTTAAATGACTGATTTTTAGAGAAATATTTATCTTCAGCCGATACAATACGTTCCGGCATGAAATCAATGTACTGTTTTGTCATATTCTCACTTGAATGTCCTAGATAATCTCGTACCCCTTGTATAGAAACCCCATTTCCGTACATTGAAGTTGCAAGGTTATGTCTGTAATCGTGTGCTCTAAAGATATAATCTCCGCAGGCAATCCCACGAACCTTACACTCCCGAATCATCTGATTTGAAAATGTCTGTCCATTAAATGCACCACCCTTTTTATTTTTGAATAAATACTCCCCATTTTTTATTCCGTACTTTTTTCATAATCATTCACCAGTCCAACCAATAAACTGGGAACAGGAATGACTTTTTCTCTCCGCATTTTGCTTTGATATATGCGCATCCAATTCTCATTGCCTTGTGAATAAAAGGCTCCCGATTTTATTGTGCAAACCTCGCTTTTCCTAATTCCTGTGCAAAACAAAATCAAATACATCAACTGTAAATGCTCTGGGAATGCCGGCAGCTCCTTAATTAGATGAGCAATTGTTTTTTCTGGAACACTTCTTTCATTGTGTTCCGAAAAACCTTTTTTTAAAAATCGTTCCGGATAAAACTTCAACACTTCAATATTTTTCATTTTCAAAAACTGTAGAAATGTATGCATATGTGTGATATATCGGTTAAAAGTGGAATACTTAATATCGGACTCATCCAAAACAGACACATAATCCGCTATATCTTGCATCTCCAGTTCAGTTACTTTCTTACTCTGTCCATCCAGATATTTTAAAAATTGTGAAATAAAACTTATTGTATTTCGGATATTTGATAAAGACAGATCAGATATCCCGACCAAATATTTTGCGTATAATTGTAAATACCAACGATTTTCTTTTTCGTAAATATTAATAAATGAAAGGCTTTTAACAGGTGAACTGGCATTGATTCTCGATTTATCAAACTGAAACCTATCCATATACCAGATACAAGCTCGCCAATTTGTCTCTGGATCTGTCAGAAATAACGTTCTTCTCGCAAATTCAACAATCTTAGAAGCCTGTTTTTTTATAATTTCCGACTCCTTGTTTAAATACAGATAAAATCTGTTTTCGTCTGCCTGTTCCATTTCTTCAATATCATCTATTCCGTACTTATCGCAAAACCGTATAAGTGCTTTTAATGGTTCTAAAAAATATCTTCGATGTCTTTGTACCTTATCCATATTCAGAATTTCACACAGCAATATTTTTGTCTGTCGCACCAACTGTGATGAATGTATCCTCGTTAAGTCCCATAACAAATCATTCTTATCAACCACCTGACGGAAAGATTGTGCTTTCTTCTTATTGGGGACATACAGCAAAAACAATTTGTCTTGCTTAAAAAACTCCTGTTCTACAGAGAAGGGCTTTCCTTGTGAATAAACATCCGGCATATTTTCTATTTTTAAACAATCAAATAAGCTCAGTAATTCCGCTTTATATTTTTCTGAAATATCCTCTTTTTCAAGAGAATCCATATACATTTTTCTCGTTTCATAGTTAATATCTGCAGTACACTGTATATCTGTATACTGAAAAAATTTGTATAACCGGTTATAGTATTTTGCTTCTCCAGTCGTAACTAAAGATATTTCTTCCTTTAATTTCTCAGATATTTTTTCCTGATATAACTTCGGAACAATTTTTAATACTGCCAAGGTAATCCCTCCTTCCTTTTACAGAAAATCTGCAATTTGGTATAAATCTTCATTATTTGAGTAGTATTGATCTGTCGCTTCTATCAATCGTTCATTATTTTCACCCAAGTATTTAATGGTAGTTTCAACTTTCTTATGCCCCAGGGCAAAACGAATGTCATTCAAATCCCATCCTTCTTTTCTTCTTTCCTCCGCAAAATAGTGTCGGAGCTGATGCGGATGGGAATTGATATCCGTTTTTTTGGATAGCCTTTTCAACATGCTATACACAGAATCCGCATCTAATGGCTCTCCTTTGTTTTTTCCAGTTAATTTTGTAAATAGATACTCCGAGTTCATCAGACTTTTTCGGTTATCAGAAATGTACTTAACCAAGAACTCAAAAGTTGTATTACTTAACAAAGCCATTCTATATTCTGCATTTTTTGCTCTTGCCAAGTTGGTATTGGATTCACGATACCTTACCCGAACCGTCCTTCTTTCAAAATCAATATCTTCGGTATAATGGATTCCTAGAATTTCCCCTAATCTAAGACCGGTTTCTGCCATCATTGCTATCAGCAATCGATCTCTATCATTCGTACAGGCATTTATCAGCTCCTGTATTTCTTCGGATGTTATTTCTTCCAGATTAGGTTCTTCTTCTTTGAAGAAACCTTTAAACGAATTCACTGCATTTTGATGATTTACTCCCATACTGTCAAAATACGATACTTTTTTTACTCGTAAGACTTTAAGCATTGGCAAAACATCTTCCAGTACCAAAAACTGGTAGTATCTGAAGACTGCACCAAGATACATATTGCATGTCTTATTGCTCGTCTGTGTATTATGCTCAGTATGCTTTCCACTCTTAACCCAATACAAGAAATCAATAAAATGTTTATTCTGCTCTGAATAGGATAGCAATGTAATCTCATCCAATCCTATCTTTTGCTCCTGCAGATAATTGTAATAATATGAAAGTGCGAAGGCTGCGGATTTTACAGTATTCGGAGAAGCATTAATCTGATCCAAATGCTTCAAATACTTTGATGGAAGAATTTCAATTTCTTCAATATCAGAAATAATCAAAAAACGTGGTCTATTATCTTTCAAAATCGAAACAACCCTATATTTCAATCCACAGCCCTCCTTCCTTTTGCTTTGATTTGTTTGACTTCTTTGACTTCTTAATTCTACATTATACACAAAGAAGTCAAAATGTCAATTACGTTTTTGATTTCTTTGACTTTTGCAAAAATATCAATAAAGCATTTTTTGATTTCTTTATGTTTTAAATTGATTTTTAAGGATATAATTGATAAGATAAAATACAAGAAGTCAATTTATACAAAGTCAAAGAAGTCAAGAGGAGATTTGCATGAACGAATTTATATCAAATTCAGGCACACTAATAAATCCTGACAGCGTTTACGATCAGGAAAGATTCATCAATATACTTCAAATCATTTTACAGAAAAAAACACAAAAAGAATTATCTGAACAAACAGGCTTAAATAATGCAACCATTTCACGAATGCTCAACGGTGCCCGATCTGGAAGACCATATAAAAGCACTATTGATAAAATTGCAAAAGCCATTGATGATCCAGAACTTATCCAAGAGTTATATGATGCAACGGGATATTCTTCTAAGAAAATACGGGAACGAAAAAAGATAATTGCAGACAATGGATTTTCTCTGGATCTCTCTACTGTTCAGGTACATGAAAAATTTTTTTCTACCTTAATGCGTGGACTTTCCATGATGACAAGTCTGCATAAAGTTGAATGGACAATAAAATCCGGAACACCCAGATCATACGATTATTTAATTGAATTAAAAGAGGGAAATATAGATTATTGGTATATTAGATATGTAGATAGAATTACTTCTGATGAAGAAAGGAAAAAAGCCTTAACTGCCATTTATGGAGAATTTGCAAAATTAAATTTGGGCGGAAAAATTAAAGTTTCTTGCGCCACTCCTTCTTACGAAGATTATGATTATTTTGTTACAATCCCACCATACCAATTAAATACAAATGCTTCAATCATACATTTTGATTCTGAACTCGAAAGATTTGCAGACGAAACCTTTTTAGAGACAGCTTTACCACTTAAAGAAAATATTCCTGTTAAGGATTTTTGTAATCTTACCGAATCACTGATACTATAACTTTTTGATTTTATCACAGAGAGAGTTGCTTATGGCTCTCTCTGTTTTTATCGCTTTTTCCTCCCATGTTCTAACTCATTATGGCAAATCGTTTTCTAAAGCAAGTATCGCCTAGAGTAACTCAAAATCCCATTTCTGGATTATGATTCTCTGACGTACTTAATGGAGATTATGATTCCCCATACCCTCAATATCACAAAATATCAAATTCTGTTATTAGCTCATAATAAATTTTCGCAGCTATCTGTTTTTTCACTCATAGTTATCAAAAGCTTTTTATAACCATCTGCTTCTATCGGCTGCAGATTCAAAATTCTTTTATTCAAAAATGAATAAAAGTGGATTTCAAAAAAACACCCATCACAAAAATGTAATGGGCATTTCTATTCATTATACTTGCATCGACAAATCTAGCATTTTCTTTTCGATTAAATCACTGTTTATATTTTAGTTGATTTTCAATAAATGCGTGCTTTTGATTCCAAAATTCTTTTGCCAATGACATATATGTGATTATATTTGTAGCTGAATCTAATGGTCTTTTCCCAGATTCAATCAGTTTATCTACCAGTTCACTATTTATATGATAAATGGTGCTTGCATAATCGTATACATCATCAAACAAATTTAAATACTTTTCAATTTCTGAACAATTCTCCATTGTACAGTGATTTTGTAACATATTTATATTGTATCTATATTTCATATCCAAAATAAGAAGCCAAACATCTAATCTATCTAGTCCGATAGCTCCCTTAGCTCCCTGCATATTTCCTGATTGAAGCATTATAGATATATTATCTTGTGAATGATACATCTGGGAACATTCATTCAGCATTTCCAAATATATTTCTAGTATTCCTTCACCTGCTAAATCACGTTCTAAAATTTTTTTATAGTTTTCATATCTGCTTCTACATAATTCTCTTTTCTTTTGGGTAGAAAAGTTAAAATCCGTTTCGCCACTAAACCTCATTTCCTCCGTGGACTTTCCATTATGTATAAATTGACATTTAATATATGGTCTTCCGCCTTTTTTAACGATGTCATTATCTGTAAATAAATTTCCACCCTTAATTAGATTATTCGTATACATTATTTGATATATTTTCCATGCTCCGTATTTAACATCATATTCACCAATATCATTTATTTTTAACCAAAGTCTATGTAACAATTTCATATTCCTCTCTTTCAACCATTTAATAGGTGTAATTACATCACTGAATACACTTAACCAGTTCTACAAACACCAATTGTTCCAATTCATATTATCACTATTTCCATTTTCTCATAAGTTTCTCAATTACTCCAGAGCAAGATCCACCTGTGTTTAACAATATTGTCTTTCATCACAATATTCTCTCATCAGGTTTTCATCTTGCTGGGGATTCCCCAAACCCATTTTTCTATTTATGCCGAGGTCTCAGTATACACTAGAGCAAGATCCACCCCGGTAATACCATATCGCTATTTTAGCAATATAATATTTTCCGGACGTAGGATTCTTGCTGAGGATTGTGCTCCCCAGTTCCTCACATTCAGCATAAATATACACTTGGTTCCCCGAATTTTTCCGGTCACAACACAGGGATATAAAATAGACTAAATATCTCTATATCCCTGTGAAATCACTATGTGATTTTAAAAACAGCAAGGACAGGAAGTGTGGATACACTTCCGCAAAATTACCAATTTCGGAGCCTTATCCAAAATTGAAAAATACATAAAAATCCAAAATCCATAACCTTACTCAGTATCCAAATTTATGATTTTTTACAAATCACAAAAAACCAATATGAAAATTTTACAAATTTTGTATCACCTGTAAAATTCCCATATTGGTTTTCATTCAGCTTTTATGGATTTGGAATACTCTATATTTTCCAAATATTCTGTGCATTAGCTAAGAGCCATTCTGCACGATTTTCTATTTCATGTTCGTTCCAATCATTTTTTTGAAGTACGTCATATAATGTATAAAGTCCGCTCGCACACAAAAGTAAACCTGGTTTATTTTGTCCCTTTGTACTATATTATATAACGCGGGTTGATGTATTCGAGGGCTACAAAGCAGATTTAAAGCTATATTGCAGCCGCCGGGTAAGATGATTACTTTGTCAATTCTTGATACATTCGCATAAGGGACGCAACGCAGGCAGATTCACTTGAAAATTCCGGCGTTCCTTTTGTGAAGCCGTACGCAGCCATAACCGCACGATCATTTGCTTGATGTGCCCTGATAAGTTCCGGCGGCATTAAAACTTCATCATAAAGTTCTGCAAGACTGCTATCGGGGTAAAGTGCTCGCGCATCAAGAATAGCCTGTGCTGTCTGTTCTATTTTTGCCTTTTGTGCATCTGTAGGGGTAGGCCATGGGAAATTATTGTATACAATATTTATTGAATATTGGTAACTAGGACCATAGTATCCACATACGATTCTAGTCCAGGCCATGTGCACATTTGATTGCAAAACGCCAAAATGAAATAGTGTTGCGCCACTCATGAGACGTAATTTGTTGCTACAAAATGTATTTTCATCCAAAAATCCCATTGGAATATATCGCCTATTTCCCGATGAAACCTCAGGGGCTGCAATATAATTACCAGACGGCATATTTTCTGTCTGAAATCTTGTCGGTGTATCTGCTAGTTTTTTTGTTGATTTACGGTTACTTTTTTCTCTGTATTCTTTAACTGCTTTCACAAGTTTCAAACATTCAGGCATTGCTTTTAATTCTGCTGGGCTACATCCACCCAACCATAAACAATACTTAAATGTATTATTTAGAAAACCTGCCCCATCTAGCCATTGTCTAAAATATTTTTGGCTGTTTGGCTCCTTTTCAACAAAATTATCCATTTCAGATTTAGTGAAAAGATAATTTCCATTATCAATAGGCTGATTACCCATCTTAAATACAGGCACTTGACACAAAGGCTTATTTCTTGATGAAACAAGAATATCCTCAGCTGCCGTCAAATATGGACTGATATGTGGTACTTTTATAACTCTATCACCTGAAAACAAAAGGGCTTCTCTATCTTCAATATGTGAAAAACCAACAATAATAACATAAACAGTTGCTGTCTTACCCGCTTCGGAATTCCATTTGAAAAACTTATATGCAAAGTTGATATAAATATCGTCTTGTAAAATGTTTTTCCAAATAGGGTAAATCTGTTGCCCTTGACATATTGAATCGGTTGCAACAAAGGCACATCTGATTGCTGTATTTTTGGTGAAAACAGCCGCTTTCTTAAACCAACAAGCAACATAGTCAACATTTCCTAAATCTTCACCGAATACATTAAGCCTATCTGTTTTCTGTGTATCATCTAACATTCCTTTTGAAGATGAATCTTTAGCTTTTGTTCTTCCGGCGCGGGCTACAAAAGGCGGATTTCCCATAATATATGAAAGCTGATATTTCGGAATAACGCTTTCCCAATCAACTTGAAGTGCGTTGCCTCATGTATAAATGCATTCGTTTTCAGCGGCAGGAAGTCAAGATGCATCAAAACAATACTTTCTGTTTCTTTCATCATCTGACTTTCAGCAATCCATAATGCAGTCTTTGCAACGGTTACGGCAAAATCATTGATTTCGATACCGTAGAACTGACTGATAGAAACCTGTATCGGGTTCATATTGTCATAGCCTAAAACCATCTGACCGCCTTGTAATTCCTGTAAGATTTCATTTTCCAAACGACGCAACGACAGGTAAGTTTCCGTTAAAAAATTTCCGCTGCCGCAGGCGGGGTCTAAGAACGTAAGCGTTGACAACTTCTTTTGAAAATCTTGCAGTTTTCTTTCCCGTGTACGCTTTACAGCAATATTTCTGATTTCCTCAAATTCCGCCTTTAATTCATCCAAAAACAGCGGGTCAATAACCTTGTGAATATTTTCGATAGAAGTATAATGCATTCCGCCGGAACGTCTTGTTTCCGGGTTCAAGGTGCTTTCAAATACCGCACCGAAAATAGTAGGGCTGATTTCCGACCAATCAAAATCAGAACTTGCTTTTGTTAGTAACAAATCGCGGATTTCATCGGTAAAGGGTGGAATTTCTATATCCTCATTTGCAAACAATCCGCCGTTGACATATGGGAAAGCTGCTAATTCCGGGAAATCATCTTTTAAATACGGGTCACGATCTTCGAGTTTTGTATCAAGTATCTTGAAAAGGTCTGTGATAGCACGCCGCATTTTGCGTGCGTCAAATTCCGCTAAATAATCATGGAACATACCGCGCCCGCCAAATATGCCTGCATCCTCTGCGTACAGACAGAATACAAGCCGGACACAAAGCACATTAAGGCTTTTCATAGCACGTTCACTTGTAGGGTCTGCATACTGTTTTGCAAATGCATCATAGAGCAAGCCGACAATTTCACCCGCAGCAATGGAAACTTCCATTTCACGCTTTAAGTGTTCGTTGCCGCTATCCACTAAAAATTGAAGCCGATAATATTCTTTTTCGAGATTTTCAAGCAGGATTTCTTCCGGCTCTCCGCCGGGGCGTTCCATATCGTATACAAGGAACTTTTCAAAATTACAGGTAACGACCCAACGCGGGTGTTGTGACAGCGGTAATTCTGTTATATAGCGTTTTGCCTGTTGAAATGGGGTTAAATACGTGCCGTCTGATTGCTTGATAGGCTTTCTTAAATCTTTGCCCAGTCCTTTTTGTTCAATCAGAACTTTTGTTTCTGGGATATTGCCATCAATAAAACTTGTATGATCTAAGTGCACCTGTTCTTCAAATAGTATGAACTGTTCCGGGTGCTCTTTCCCGAAAACGTCACGCAGTAGTGACAGCCAAAAAGATTGACTTTCCCCTTTCTCATATCCTTTATCTTTCCAGTATGCGGCAAAGGCTTTCGCCGCCACACGCTGTTCTACATCATTCATATGTACAACCGCCTTTCAGGTATAATAATTCAATTGGCATTATACTATATTTACGGCTGTTTCTCAATTATAGTCTGACAATTCGAAGATATATTTTTGTCGCTTAAATGGGCAAAAGTCGCTTGATGATACTTGAAGATAATACAATATCTATGCGAGATATCCAAAGAAAACCACGATATATAGTGTTATAAAAAAGATATTTTGTACTATATACATTCCGAGAAGAAGAACATCTGGACCTTCGACAGCAAAGGCGAGCTGCTGCTTACCATCATGTCCTCACTAGCACAGGAAGAAAGCCGCTCCATTTCAGAGAACTGTACATGGGGCCAGAGAAAGCGATTTGCTGACGGTAAGGTCACTGTTCCATTCAAGAGATTTCTTGGCTACGACTGTGGTCTTGACGGAACCCTTGTAGTAACTCCAGAACAGGCCGTTACCATCAAACGAATTTACAGTATGTTCCTTCAGTGAATGACCTATCACGGGATAGCAAAACAGCTCACCGATGACGGCATTCTGACACCGGGCGGAAAGACAAACTGGAATCAATCAGCTGTAAAAAGCATTCTCTCAAACGAAAAGTACAAAGGTGATGCTCTTCTACAGAAGTCCTACACCACTGACTTTCTTACCTAGAAGACCAAAGTCAATGAGGGAGAAATTCCACAATACTATGTAGAGAATAACCACGAAGCCATTATCGAGCCGGAAGTGTTCGAGATGGTCCAACGTGAGATATTGAAGCGAGGTCGAGGCAAGAAATACCACAGTGGAGTACACATCTTCTCCACTTAAATAAAATGCGGCTGCTGCGGAAGCTGGTACGGCTCAAATGTCTGGCATTCCAACAGCAAATACCGTAAGGTCATGCTTTTTTCCTCCTAAATAATCGTGCATTCACAAATCTTTCTCCGACTATTTTTACATATCATATCCACAGTATATCATTATTTGTATTTTGTCTACACACAAGGAACTTCTACCGCCAAATCATAATAATATTGATACATGATCATGTTATCTTTTGCTTCTATATACACTCTCTGAGCTTCTTTCATCAAGTTATTCCAAATATCTTTCCATTCACTAGGAGCCGAATCTAAAAACCACATATTATTAAATGACATTTCTATCGTCCCCCATAAATCATCTTCTTTACGCTCAGTTTTTATATTTATCTGCATATTTCGTGCAATTTCCAATGCATCTTTTTGTAAAAAAGTGAATTTCACTACTTTTTGAGGATCTGGAACTTTCTTAAAACGACGCATATGAGCTTCTGCCTTTTTAATAATTGTTTCCAATTGTTCATCATGCCATTTTTTATCCTCTAGTATCTCTTCTTCTGACATTTGCGCTTTTTCTGCATTAATTTCTCTTTGCATTTCTTCCAATTCACGCTGTGCAATATCATAATATTTCTTTTCAATCACCATAATCTCCCAACTCCATAAAAAAAGAAACAGTCAACATTTTCGTTACAACTGTTTCCTTTATTTTTGAAGTCCCCGGAGCATTTGTATCACTACATTCTGTTCTTTTTCATCAAGATTATTCCAAATATTCAAAACCTCTTGTTGTGATTCTGATAAGCTTACTGGAACATCCATTCCGGCAAAGAATTGTGCCATTGTTACTCCCAGTGCATCACATATCTTTTCTACAGTAGGCATAGTGGGTAAACTTTCTTTAGCAATAATTTTTCCAATCGAAGATTGAGATATACCAGTCAATTGTGACAGCCGATATTTACTCATATCACGTTTTTTACATAAAGCTATAATATTGTCCGCAATATAATCCTCTGTACGCAAGTAAATACACCTCTTTCCGATAGTAGTTACCTTAATTGTAACTAGAAATCCGAAAAAATATTAGAGATGTATATTGCAAGTATTTACTAAGGGAAACAGTAGTATTAAAACAAAAAAAATAGAACTATATAAAGTTGTATTCCATTAATGTCAGCTTATTATCTAAATGCTCATATTCTCTTTGTATTTCTTCAATTTTATCATATAGTTTCAGCACTGTCGAACCCTTTATCATTTTATTTTCTTGGCACATCTGCCGGAATTTTTCTTTGTACTCCCCGCAGTATTCTTCCTTTTTCCTCTAATTCCTCCAGTGTTTTGATTTCCTCTTTATCTGCCATGTATTTTCCTCCCAGACATAATTTTTAATACATAAATGATAACCCTTTTTTCGCTGTTGTTCAATTACAACTCATCGCCTTTTTCTCCCATCAATCGACAATCTTCTTTTTGCTATATACATATGATATACTTCTCTTTATACAACCAATTGCTGTTGTGTAGCTCACCATTTTTTCTATCTACAACACAAAAAAGTCAAGTTGTGATGGAAAGGAGGTGAGGACATGGAAATAAATTATGCACTTATAGGCAAACGTATAAGAGAAACCCGCAAACAACGAGGATTATCTGCCGAGGAGCTGGCTGAAATTGCTGATCTTTCTACTGTTTATATAAGCTATATAGAAAATGCCAAGCGCAAACCCAGTTTAGAATCTTTAATCAAAATTAGCAACGCACTTGAAATTACTATTGATGAATTACTCTATGGGAACTTGTTATACAATCCTACTGAATATCAAACTGACATTGATTTATTAATGGCAGATTGTACCAGCACTGAAAAACGTTACATATTCGAGGTTCTTTCAGCCATAAAAAACATTTTACGAATCAATGATTGGCATCTATCCTCAAAACACAATTACGATGCTGATAACCCGAATGATTATTAAATCATTCAATAACAATCAAATATCTATTTCTACATAAACCATCCGTTAATCACTTAACCGATGGTTTATGTCTTTTTCAATCCAAAAATTCTATGATAGTTATATCAACTATAAAGGATGTCGCTATTGATGAAAGAAAGTGAAGAACGAAGCAGTAATATTGATGAACAGAAAGCCAGAATCCGGCAAAGATACAAAGGTATTGATCCAGAAGAACTGGAAGTAATTCCGGCACTTCCACCAGAGGATATTTTTAAAACAGAAAAAAAACTACGAGTAGCTGTATATGCAAGGGTATCTACGGATGATCCACGCCAAACATCCTCATATGAATTGCAGAAAAATCATTATCAGGATGTAGTAAATAAAAATCCGAATTGGATGCTTGTAGAAATATATGCCGACGAAGGCATTTCCGGCACTTCGCTTCAACATAGAGATGCATTCAAAAAAATGATTGAAGATTGTAAAGCCGGAAAAATTGATTTAATCATAACAAAAAGTGTATCCCGATTTGCAAGAAACGTTGTTGACTGTATCCGATATGTACGAGAGCTTTCTTCACTCCGTCCACCCGTCGGTGTATTTTTTGAAACAGAGCATTTAAATACTCTTGATCCCAAAAGCGAAATGATTCTGTCATTCATGTCAACACTTGCGCAGGAAGAAAGTCATACCAAAAGTGAAATTATGAATTCTTCCATTGAAATGCGTTTTCGTCGGGGAATATTCCTTACACCTCCTCTGCTCGGATATGACCAAGACGAAAATGGAGATCTTGTAATCAATCCACATGAAGCTAAAATTGTGCAACTTATTTTTTATATGTATCTGAATGGAAGCAGTACTCAACAAATTGCTGATTCTTTGACAGAACTCGGTTGTAAAACAAAAAAGAATAATGATGTCTGGTCATCCAGTACCATACTACAAATCCTTCAAAATGAACGCCATTGTGGGGATGTTCTGGCGAGAAAAACATGGACTCCGAATTATCTTGACCATAAATCAAGGAAAAACAATCAAGACCGTAATCAATACAGAAAAGTCGGACATCACGAAGCTATTATCTCCCGAGATGATTTCATAGCTGTTCAAAAATTAATTACAAATGCGAAATATGGAAATAAAGAGATTTTACCAGAATTACATGTGATACAAGAAGGCTCTCTAAGTGGATTTATAAGCATTAATCCAAGATGGTCTGGATTTAAAGCCAGAGACTACTTTGAAGCATCTCAAAGCGTCCTTAAACCGGCAAATATGAATGTACCTGATACAATTACTGCTTCCGCCGGTTCCTTCGATTTAAGAGACTATGAAGTTGCCAGAGGACAATTTTTCTCCTCTGTTGGTCGGATTTCTGTTTCTTTTTCATATAAACAGATCTCTTTTAACAAAGATGCTATACGGAAATTTCCAAACATAAAATTTGTCGAACTGCTAATACACCCAAGCTCAAAACTACTTGCTATCCGACCATGTTCCTCTGAAACAAAAAATAAAGTGCAGTGGTCACGTCTCAAAGATGGTCAACTTATTCCAAAACCAATTTCCGGCGCTGCATTTTTGCCAACATTATACGAGATATTTAAATGGGACAAAAAATGCAAATATAGAATATTAGGAGTTGCCCACCAAAAAGACAATGAAAATGTCTTATTTTCAACATGGACGATACAGAAATACGAATACCGACAAATACCAACGACGTATCCGCCCCCAACAATAACACGCCTGATACAATATCTGATTCTAAGAGTGTGTTAGCTTATCCTGCCGACTGGATGAATAGCTTCGGTAATAATTACTATACTCAGTCTCAAGCGCCAGAATTAACAGAATTTACAGCGGACAAAAACTGGCAGACTGCTTCAGAAAGTAAACCTTATAAAGAACCCGAGCTACAAACCACTCCCAAAGAAACCATTATACAAAATATAAAGAATATTATTACAGAAATTAAAGGAGACACCCAATGAGCGAGCAACCTATAAATCAATGGAATATGACTACAGAAACTTCTGATATGATGAAAATCAACACACCTATGCCAATAACAGTCGCACCCAGCCCCTCAAATCAAATGGAAGTCATTGACGATGATTCTTTCAGCTATGACGGTTATCAAGTTGTACGTGGCGAATTCTTCGCTCATATTTACGAACCTTCGTTTACATTTAATAACTACAAGGTATCTGTAAATACCGCCTGCATAAAAAAACTACCCGATGTCGAATATGTGCAAATATTAGTCAATCCCATTGAAAAAAAACTGGCTGTCCGTCCCTGTCGAGAAGAAGAAAAAGACTCTTTTCGTTGGTGTTCCTCTGGAAAAAAGCGTTCGCCAAAACAAATCACCTGTCGAATTTTCTTTGCTAAAGTGATATCTCTCATGGACTGGAATCCTAATTATCGGTACAAGATTCTCGGCAAACTAATTCGTTCTGGCAATGAAATACTGTTCATTTTCGATTTAACTTCATCTGAAATATTTCCTCGTACACTAAAAGACAATGGAACTGTAACCACTGCTAGGACACCTTCTTATCCTGAAGAATGGAAGAATCAGTTCGGTATTCCAGTGGAAGAACATCAAAAATCAATGCAAGTCAATATATTTGAAGGCTACGCAGTATTTGACATACAAGAAAAGAAGAAGGCAACTGATAAATCCATAGAAAAAGCAAAAGAACCATCAACAACAGAAAGTGAGGAAAAATCCTATGAACAACAAACACTCTTCCCATCCACTAATATGTATTGACTTTAAAAAGAATCGTATACGAATCCACCGCAATACACTCCGTCAAATTGGTAACCCAGAATATATTCAACTTCTTGTTAATCCTGATCAAAAAATGATAGGTATAAAGGCTAGTTGTGCAGAGGATAAATTGGCACATAAAGTTAAGGATTATTTTGTCATCAATGGTAACAGTTATGAATTGTACAGCCGAGAATTACTATATTCACTTTCCAAGCTTAACCTTTCTTGGGAGAAATTTAACATTTTTCGTTTAGAAGGCAATATTTACCCTGATAAGAAAATAGCTCTATTTTCCATGGATAACATCATCACAAAACTGCCACAAACAGAATTCAAATCAGAAATAATGGGAGATGAGTATGCGCAATTATAGTATATATACATTAAAAACAAAACTAGAATTCACCAATTTGTATCAATATCTCAGTGAAAAAGATTATAAACAACTTGAACAACAGATATTATGTCATTCCTATCACACCCCCATCTGCACATGGAATGGTATTGTCATTAATGGTATAGAAGCATATGAATTATTTCGTAAACACAGTATTCCTTTCCGAATAAAAAGACTCCATTTTTCCAGTAAAGAAGATGTAATTTCATGGATATGTACTGACCAACTTAAACGAGAGGATTTAACCAATATCAATAAAAAATACCTGATTGGGAAAAAATATGATGCTGAAAAAATTTTAGTTTCAAGACAACTTTCATCTACGAATAAATCTCATATTTCCGGTGCAAGCATCGCAGCAAAAAAAATATCCGAAGAATGTAATGTAGCAATGGCTACCGTTTACAAATATTCTGCTTACAGTAGTGCACTAGATATAATTGATGAAAAAGTTCCGGATTTTGTCAAACGAGTTCGTTCTGGTCAACTCTGGATTTCCCAAGCTAATATTATTGAGCTTTCAGGATTACCAAAAGAGCAACTTTTAAGTCTAAATAACTACCTTCTTGCCGAAAGATAGAACATCTCAGTTATCATGATATGAAAAGGGAATTACTATGGAATAATTACGCCAAACCGATGTTAAGGAAAGAATCTTCCGTTTCTATTCCTTCAATACGCAACCTGCCACAATTTGATCCAGATGCGGAAATTGCAAGTCTTACATTGACGATTCCCTCGTGGAACAGTTCTATCGAAAGAGTATTAAAAGTTTCAGATTTTAAAATTGCATCTGATACAGCAAAATATAAGCTTAAATATCAGCTTATGTGTCTAATATCAACCACAAATAATATTTTAAAAAAATTGGAGGAAATATAATTATGGATGGAAATACCGAAGATTTACAAAAGTTTGTTCCCCAAGTGCATTTTGAGCAAATACCTATTAAAAATTTATGTTCAAATCAAGATTATCAACGTAATCTTTCCATCAAACACGTTCAGCGTGCTGCAGCTAATTTTGACCTTTATCAGATAAACCCTGTAAAAGTAAGTAGACGTGATGGGATAAATTATGTGTTCAACGGACAACACACTATAGAGATTGTTGCTCTCGTCTCTGGATCAAGAGAAACTCCTGTCTGGTGTATGGTTTATGATGATCTTGTTTACACCCAAGAAGCAGATATTTTTGCAAATCAGATGAAATATGTCAAATCGTTATTACCTTATGAAATATTCATGGCTAATATTGAAGCTGGTAATGATAGAGAACTTATTATTCGTGACCTTGTTGAATCATATGATCTCACTATTACTTCTTCCTCTCGCCCCGGAGGTATATGTGCTGTATCCACTTTAATTAATATCTATGAAAAATATGGTTTTCACACTCTTGATCGTGTTTTACGCCTTTGTGTTGCCACATGGGAAGGTGCGCCTATGTCCTTTAGTTCCAATATGCTTAATGCTATTGCCCGTCTGGATAATGCTTATGGAGAAACAATGAAAGATGACACCTTCAAAGAAAAAGTTGGGCGTGTCTCTGTCAGAGAAATCAGTCGTACTGCCAGAGAACGTCGTGCCGGTTCATTAGGATTCGCAGAAGCTCTTTTACTAGAATACAATAAAAAATCCAAGTATTCACTTCCTTTTGAGAAATTATACACTCATAAAACACCCAAAAAAAGAGAACCATCAACTGAAGATGAATCCGGTCAAAGTTCCACTCCAGAAGGTCAGTTAGATTTATTTTCTACGGATCAAGAGAATACTCAGGCTCTGCCAAACGAATAGCGCAGAGCCTTCAGCCTTTAATTCTATCCATACTTTCAAAAGAACACCCTGCTTTAAGGCTCTCTTTCATGCAATCACTATTTTATCTTATCCCAAATTCATCATCCGCCACCTTATATATGAATACCCATTCCAAATATTTGCTTTTACCGGATACTCTTTCCTGTAAACAAATACAGTATGATATTTAACAAAATGTATTCTACACCAATTATGTATATCTTTCATATATATGTTATTTATACCATTCACCCACTGTTCTAAAGACCATATGGCTTTATCTGACACTAACTCCATTATGAACAGTACATTATAATATTGAATGACACCTACTCTCTTCCTTTCCTCTATTAACCTTTTACACAATAACCTATACTTAATGTTCATATCGTTCCTATGTCTCTCCCTCTAATCTATATTTTCCATCCTTATATACGTTTATATATATAATTATTATATAGTACATATAAGGCTCTGCAGCATATCCACTGCCTCTCCTCCACGGACTTCCCCTACCAATTATCCTGTCCGGTCTCATTCGAAGGGCTGACCGGATCAAATCTCGGATCGTTACTGACACCGCGCCCGCCATATTGGCCATTTTTGCCTCCAGACATACCAGGTTATCAATTCCCCGGATCTTAAGCTCCGCATTATCTTCAATGGTGATCAGACGCTCATCTTTTGGAATATATTCTGTAACAGCACCAAGGAATGTTGTTTTTCCACTTCCTGTACCTCCACCGATCACAATAGAATATCTTGCCTGAACAAGTTTTTTTAAAAACTGTGCACATTCTTCGGTGATACTTCCAAAAGCGATCAGTTTTTCCATTGTGATAGGATCATCCGGAAAACGGCGGATCGTCAGGATCGGACCATTCAGAGCAACCGGATAAACCACTGCATTCACACGTGCTCCGTTTTCCAGCCTTGCATCTACAATGGGCATGGATTCGTTGACAACCCGGTTACAGCGCCCTACGATCTGCTGGATCACATCCTCCAGCTTCTCTTCCGACGTGAAGACCTTATTCCATCTGGTCAGTTTTCCTCCACGTTCCACAAAAATATGATCCGGACCATTTACCATGATCTCCGTAACACTTTCATCATCGATTAGTTCCTGCAGAACATCCAGCTTACGCACAGAACAGAACAGTTCCTGTCTGAGCTCTACTTTCTCCTTCAGTGAAAGAAACAGTTCCCTTGCCTGAGTTAATATCAGTTCATCGATCACCCCCAGGATCTCATCATCGGACAGCTCTCTGGAAACATCCAGCTGTTCCATGAGCAGATCATACATTTCCCGGAATTTTTCTCTGTTCATGACCGCTCCTTTCTCAAAAGTTCACGGATATAATCTCCCAGTTCACTCCATACCAGCTGTTCAATGTAAGCGTCAGAAGAGATCATGTCCATATGAAAGGGCAGGCGCACCTTTTCTGTTTTTTCCAGGATCTTTTCTTTATTCCAGATACGCAGAAGATTTTCGAATTGTGTCACCTTACAAACGGAAAGTGTGTCATTCAAAACCGGCATATAGATTTTTCTGCACATCTCCAGAAGCCGGAAATCCTCATCTGCATTTTCTCCCATATCCAGGATCAGCACTTCATAGGAACTGTGAAGTACGATTTCCTGCAACAGCCGCTCCCAGTCTTCCCAGTCCACGGTCCGGATATCTGAAGGTGTTCTTACCGGCGGTATAAAATCCAGATTGTTTACTGTCTGGATCATTCCGTTCATTCTATGGATCAGGTTTTCATTTCCCTGGCGAACATAATAAAACAGATCACTCAGATTAGCCGGAAATTTTTTCCCAAGAAGTTCCTCAAAACCAGAATAGGACTCCAGATTCAGATAAAGAACGGCACGTTCTTTCGCCAGTATCTGTCCCAGCGCAAGTGCAAAGGATGTCTTCAGACATCTGCCAAGAGGAGAAAAAACACCGATGATCTCCATTGTCTTTTTCAACACAGGAAAAGTTACCGGATCAAGAGATTTCTCTTCTCCATAGCAGGCCATCACCTCCCTTATCACATCTGAGGAAGATTGGTATTTATACACACTTGAATACTGATCCAGTTCCGGAGGATGCACACCTTCTGAAAGAATGATGATCTTTCCGATACCAAGGTCACGGACTTCTTTTCGCATTGCTTTATCGGAAATCAGCAGCAACTCAATATGATTTTCTTTTCCGTAGGCAATGAGACTTTCTGCCGTGGTAAATGCCTGAATCTCAAACGGAAGATTCTTTTTCTGGTTCAGATAATCCATAAAATTGAAAGCATAATCCACCTCCAGATCACAGACCGCAAATATGTTTTTCTTCAATACACACCTCCTGCATAAAGCACCGCACTCAAAAATATGGGTACCGTAAAATGAAAGTTCTCCGGAAAGCTCATCCCCTTTCTGTAATAAGGACGTATCTCACCGGTACAGTAAAACTCATTCATATACTGATATAAATAAAGGAATCTTCGGCGGATACCGCCTGTAGAAATAAGAATTGCCAGAGAAATGCCTGCACCTGCAAGCAGAGAATAAACAATACATTCCATAACTGTCCTCGGCCCCATGATCCCGCCAAGTGCGCACAGAAGCTTGATATCTCCGGCGCCGATCATATGGAATATAAAAAGAATTCCCAAAAGAAGCACCGGCACGGCCACTCCTGCCAGAAAGATCACTCCACCTTTCGGCCCGTTTTCTGTGATCTGGATCAGGAAACCGATCATAAAAGAAAAAAGGATCCATCCATTGTCTACAGATGCATCTTTAAGATCCATCCAGACCGCCATCGCAGATATCACCACGGATAATTCTCCATAAAGAAACATACACGCCCCCTTTCCTTCTTAAAATATATGTTTATTCAGTTATGATAAAAATGGGATTTCCCGCCTGACCTGGCGGTGATCGATACCAGAAGATCTCTGGTGAAATTAATTATAAAATTTCAGGAGCATTTTGTCCAGCATTTTCGTTCGACAAATTCTGACACGAATTTTGCTGTCATCTGCTCCTGAAATTTTTTTATCTTTTTATTTTTTATCGCTTTATCTTCTATGATCTTATCGGATCTTTACTCCGTCCTTGATCACTGCTTTCAGTTCCAGATCCTGATCCAGCAGTACACATGAGCCTTTTTACCTACTTCCAGAGATCCGTACTGTTCTTCCACACCAAGCTTCTGGCCGGATTTATAGTCGCGCAGGCCACGGCTGTTTCCAGCGGAAGCTCCATCTTTTTAACAACTGTACGCATACAGTCCATCAGATTTGTGGCAGATCCTGCGATCGCACCATCAGATACCAGCGTGGCAAGTCTTCCCACAACCTTAACATCCAGTCCGCCCAGTGTATACTGGCCGTCCGGCATACCGGTAGCTCTCATACTATCGCTGATCAGGATCATCCTGTCAGCTCCCATCATCTGAAAGGTAGCTCGAACAACAGACGGATGGATATGGATCCCGTCACAGATGATCTCTGCCATAACATCCTTACTATCAAAAACAGCACCTACGACGCCTGGTGCACGATGTGTAAACGCAGGCATTGCATTATACAGATGGACTGCATGGTTTGCTCCTGCTCTGCACGCTTCCATTGCTGTATCGTAATCTGCATTGGTATGTGCCAGAGAAACATTGACCCTTTCATGAACTTCCCGGATAAATTCTGCTGCATGCTCACTTTCTTCAGGTGCAATCCCTATAAATTTTACCAGACCTTCCGAGGCCTTTAAAAAACGGTCACAGATTTCCACATTACATGGCAGGATATTTCTCGCGTCCTGTGCCCCTTTTTTCGCCGGCTGATAAAAGGTCCTTCCATATTGATTCCCAGAAAATCCGCCTTACGGCAGTCCTTTGTTTCTTTTTTATATTCTGCTGCTGTATGGAGGATCTGCTCCAGTTCCTCTACCGGTAAAGTCATGGTAGCCGGTGCGATCGCTGTAACTCCTACCGATGCCTCATACTCCGCGATCCTTCCGATCGCAGCCTTGTCTCCGTCGCAGAAATCATCTCCTTTGCATCCATGAAAATGCAGATCGATCAGTCCCGGAATGGCGTAGCAGCCTTTTCCGTCCAGAACATCCCCGTTAAGCTGCGGCGCATCCTTTTCTTCATAAACCTGTCGGATCTTATCCCCATCCAGGATAATCCCGCCTTTTACAAATGCTTTGTCCGGTGTAAAAACATACACATTATCAATGATCATAGTAAAACCTCCCAAAATCCCCATTTGTGATCATAAACAAAAAAGCAACCAGAAACATGTTCTGATTGCTTTCAGTTAATAGCCAGTACGGGAATCGAACCCGTGTTTCCGCCGTGAGAGGGCGGCGTCTTAGCCCCTTGACCAACTGGCCATATTCTTTTGTTTCTGTCGTTTGATTTCGTTTTTTGTTGTTTCCCTCAACCGACTTCGTTAGTATATAACACTTTCTTTCAAAATGCAAGTTACTTTTTTTAATTTTTTAAAATTTTCATGTTTTTCACGTTTATTCGTTTTTTACCCATTTTCCGGTATTTCGTACGCTTGACCACTGCTGGTGTAAGTGCTACTATCAAAGCACCAATACGAAAATAATCGACTGCGGATAATGATCCGCCCGGTATAACAGAAAGAAGGAATTGGATGACTCGCATTTTGTGTCTCGGAGACAGTATCACAGATTGCGGACGGCTTTTCTCCGCAGATCCTCTTGGAAAAGGATATGTGAAGCAGCTCTCCTGTCTGCTTCATAACACAGATCACCGATTTTCCATTGAAAACAGAGGTATTGATGGTTTCACCCTGGAACGGCTTCTTCAGAACACAGATTTCTGGCTGGAAAGCTCTGATCCGGATATCGTTACCGTCCTGATCGGGATCAATGATGTGGGGATCATGATGAACACCCGCCGTTCATCTGCACAACAGCAGGATCTGATGAACAAATTTGTCACCCGTTATGAGCTCCTTGCAAAAAAGCTATCCTGCACAAACTCCCGGAAACGAAAGCTCTATTTCCTGGAACCCTTTGTTTTTCCATGGCCACGCTGCTACGCTTCCTGGGCTCCCCTTCTTTCACAGATGTCCGTGCATATTAAAAAGATCAGTCAGGATCATGGCGCCGTTTTTCTCCCGCTGCAGAACGATCTGGATCAGGAAGCTGCACGGTCCGGGCCTGCATCAATAACTTCTGACGGTATCCATCTCACACCACAGGGGCATCAGATCCTGGCAGATAAACTTTATAAATTGATCATATCAGAAAGGTAATACTATGGAAACAACGATCAAAAAAATCGAAGATATGTCACTGAACGCATGGCCTTCCCATAAAATGGAACTTTATGACGGATGGATCTTACGTTTTTCTTATTTCTATACGCACAGGACCAACAGTGTGGAACAGTTCGGAACCTCCACACTTCCATGGCGCGAAAAAATCCCCTACTGCGAACAGGTCTATAAGCGTCTGGGAACTCCTGCAATCTTTAAGATCAGCCCCCTTGTATCCCCGGATTTTGACTATATGCTGGAAAACAGGGGCTATTCCGTTCAGCACATAACAAATGTTATGACTGTAGACCTAGACAATGCCGTTCTGGATGCGTCTGTCACCGATGTGCTTTTTTCCAATGAAATTCCTGATTTCTGGATCCACAGCCTTTTTGACTTGAAAAGAACTACAAATCCGATCCATCGAAGCGTCGTTCCTTCCATGTACCGTGCCATTCTTAAGGAAACTGTCTGCGCTTCCATAACAAAAAACGGCGAGATCATTGCCACAGGTCTTGGAATCCTGGATCGCGACTACATCGGTATCTATGCCATTCATGTGCGTGAAGATTATCGCCGCAGAGGATATGCCCGTCAGATCTGTACCGGTCTTCTCAATGAGGGCAAAAAAAGAGGCGCCAGCCACGCTTATCTTCAGGTGGTAAAAAACAATACTTCCGCAGAAAAGCTTTACAGCTCTCTTGGATTTCAGTATTCCTATACCTACTGGTTCCGTGTTCAGCCTGTAGGAACACGTTTTCAGTAAATGCATGGATTTTCCGTAAATCCCTGTAGAAATCAAAAAATCTTTTTGCTATAATACCCTTAATATGTATAAAATCTTTCCTGCCTTCATATACTGATCCTTATCAATCAATAAGGAGACTGATCCGATGAACGATCCGCAGGAAAAAAACACCCAAAATCCCTATCATATTTATTACGATAATTATCTGGATACCAATGCCTGTACTGAATGCACGGGTCTGATCAACCATGGAATCGACAGCCGTGAGCAATGGGATTCTTTCCGCCAGATCTTTGACTTTATACCGGCGTCGGAAACCCATGATCTTACAGATAAACAGGACTGACCGTTATCCCGGGTCGGAGGACACAAATGAAAAAACTGTCTGCTGCATGTATGATTCTCGGCCTTTCCCTTTTTGCGGGAGGCTGCAGCAATGATCAGATCGATGATCATATTATTTCTCTTCAGGATAAAATTTCAGACGTTACTGCTTCAGATTCCACAGAACAGGAAGATCAGGAGCCTTCCACGGAAGAACGTGTTTATATAGATGAGCTTACCGGCACACTGCTGGATTTTGACGGTACACACCTGACGATTTCCAGCAATGGAGAAACCTATGTATTTGATGTTTCCCAGACAAGGCTTGAATGCAAATACGGCGTTGTATCCAGTGATCAGTCAGTGTGATCTACCAGGACAGCTTTCCGGAACGGATATCAGCACCATTTCCCCCATCAAAATAACCGACAAATATCATAATGAAACTCCTCTGGAGGACCGCACTTTAAAGGGCAAAGTGAAATCACTCACATCCAATGCCCTTGTGATAGTTACAGAAAAGGGAAATACCGTAACCTTCCCTGTCACCGGTGTCAGACAATACTACAAAAAGGGCATCAAGGCCGGCAAGTGGGTCTATGTCCATTTTCGCGGTAAATTCATCAACGAAACCCTCGTGGGTGACAAGCAGTATGACGGCAGTTTCACAAAAGTGATCAGTGTCTCCGATACGGATCCACTGAAGGTACCTGCTGCAACTCCTACTCCTTCCCCTGAACCGAAGAAAAAAGAGCAGCATCTCCGTGCAAAGATCGTAAGTGTCAGCACCAGCACAATGACTGTCATCCCACAGGCCACAGGATCGGAACTGACAGTTTCACTTTCCTCCGCCCCTGTATATTTCAAAGGAGGAATGGCTCCGGGATCTTATGTAAACATTATCTATACCGGTAAATTTAATGGTGAATCCACCAGCGGCATGAAGATCCGTGGAATCACCGGGGAGGATCCGGACATACTTTCAGTACGCAACATTACTTCTACTGTAACCGGCACGATCCTGGCACAACCGCCAATACCGTGCTGCTCCAGACATACGACGGCGTAAAGATCCTCTGCAGCGTGAAAACGTTCCGGACCTTTCCTCAAGCGGAATGGAAGAAGGTGCCGATCTCCGGGTTACTTTCAACCCTGCGAAATCACGCACCTCCAATATTTATACCTGTATTAAATTCGAAGACCCGTGACGGAAGATGGTACGGATCCTTTTTTCTCCATCTTCCATCCAGCTTCGTACTGCCTGCGTATCACCCAGTATATCAAAAAAAGCTCTGCTTTCATCCTGTACACCCTGGCCGTGAAGAACCTGATATGCACCGGCATCGCTTCCTACTGCCACATGAACCTTCTTTTCAAAAGCTTTCTTCAGATTCTGCTCGCCTGTCTTTATAATAGATGCAAGGAGCGTATCTTCAAATCTGCCGCAGCCTTTAAGATTCCGCACAGTTACAAGTGTCGGAACCCACACGCTTTCGCTGTCTGCCAGCATGGAAATCGTCTCATCATCCATATAGTTCCCATGCTCAATACTGTCAACACCAGCCTCCACTGCTGCCTGTACGCCATAGCATCCATTTGTATGGCTCATCACGGCAAATCCCTCTTCATGAGCAATATGTACCATTTCTTTCACATCCGTTGCTGAAAGCGGCGTTCCCGTAATTTTCCCGTGATCTGCAAAATCCAGAAGCCCTGTAGTCATGATCTTGATAAAATCCGCACCTTCAGCGGCAGCTTCCAGAACTCTTCTGTGATATTCCTTCATGTCTGAAAAGCTTTTTCCAACGATCTTCCCGTAATGACCCTCTTTATAAATGGCAAAAACCGGTGTGCGATAGTCAATTTCATATTCCGGGGCCAGTCTGGCAGCCCGTTTTGACACACCGTAATGATCTCCTCCGTCTCTCACAAAACGGATTCCTCTTTTCCGGTATTCCTCAAGATGGGCACGGATCAGTGCATCCTGGGGGCCATTTTTCTGTGTCTCAACGGCTTTCCGGTAATCATGGCCATTGAGAAATATATGTGCATGACATTCCCCAAACATTTTCATCACTGCTCAAAAAAAGTTTCGGATTTCTTTCTCAGATGCCTGCACCGACCCCTGTACAAAGAACGGCTTTCCGCCTCCGCGTCCGTTTAATTTCGCATTCATCTCTTTTGTAAACTGACGGAGATCGCCGTCTTTTTCGCCCATTGCATACTTGTAGCTTCCGTCTGCATTTCCGGAAAATACCGCACAGCAGCCCTGGCAGGTCTGTGTCACGGCGTCTGCAAGCTTCCGCACACTGTCTGCATCCATTCCATCCATAAAGATGAGAACGCTTCCGCTTCCTGCATAACGCTCTGCCTCTTTCCGGCACATGTCGTCTACCAGCTGCCCAACCTGTCCTTTCAGTCGGAAATTCTCTTCCTGAAGGCGTTCCACTGCCTGCGCAGTCTTATCCATTTTTGCGGAAAGCTTTACAGAAATCTGGTGGTTCTGGTCATTGACCATGTTCAGATAATCCAGCACACGTTTTCCGCAGATCATCTCAATACGGACACCTTCACGAAATTTTTCCACGGAAAGAAGTTTCACCATTCCGATCTCTCCGGTATGTGTCACATGAGTTCCGCAGCATGCACAGATATCCACCCCTGGAAATTCTACGATCCGCACCTGACCGGTGAGCTCTTTTTTGCTTCGGTAGTCGATTTTTTCCAGTTCCTCCGCTGTAGGATATATGATCTTTATCTGCGTATCTTCCCATATCTTTTGGTTTGTTTTCCGCTCGATCTCAGCAAGCTGCGCCTCATCCAACGGGCCATTCAGATCTATGGTAATGGTATCGCTTCCCATATGAAAGCCTACATTATCGTATCCGTAAGCCTCGTGGATCAGTCCGCTCACCATATGCTCACCGGAATGCTGCTGCATCAGATCAAATCTTCTTGCCCAATCGATGCGTCCCTGTACTTCTGTTCCGACTTCCATCGGCTGATCTGTATAATGAAGAAGTTCTCCCTCCTTTTCATGCACTTCCTTTACTTTCACATCGTTGAGATATCCGGTATCGCTTGGCTGTCCACCGCCCTCCGGGTAAAAAGCGCTCTCATCCAGAATGATATGAAAACCTTTTTTTGCTTCTCTGCACTCCAGGACTTTGGCTGTAAATTCTTTTTTATATACATCTTCATAATATAAACGTTTCGTCTCTGTCATTTGTCTCATCCTTCTGCATCTCTGCTTTGACGACTTATAGTATAGACCAAATTTCTCTCCCCGCTATATAAAAGCGGCAATTTATCCAATGATTTACATATTTTTCTATAAAGCTGAAGGCTTTACCTTCAGATTCCGCGTTATAATAAATGAAGCGGGAAGAGAAGGGAGCT
>ENA-OQBT01000394-OQBT01000394.1-human-gut-metagenome-genome-assembly--contig:-NODE-394-length-27764-cov-4.528024_pt1 | contig 27764 bp, 29 predicted proteins | sample MGYA00242749_ERZ504557 | MGnify/ENA primary metagenome ERZ504557 (study PRJEB26092, sample SAMD00036243) | human gut metagenome | host: Homo sapiens | study: EMG produced TPA metagenomics assembly of... | reverse complement strand
CTGTTTGGCGGCAAGACATGACGTCCTGATGGTCACCAAAGATACACAATGCGTGTGAAGCCAATGTACGAGCCGATACGTGGAATACGCAAGGCAGGAATTCACCGGCAATTTTGTACATGTTAGGGATCATCAGCAACAGACCCTGAGATGCAGTGTAAGTGGTAGTCAACGCACCTGCCTGAAGAGAACCATGAACAGCACCTGCTGCACCGCCTTCTGACTGCATTTCTTGTACCAAACTGTTTCGCCGAAGATGTTTTTACGACCTGCGGCAGCCCATTCGTCTACGTATTCAGCCATAGTAGACGACGGAGTGATGGGATAGATAGCAGCTACTTCAGAGAACATATATGAGATATGTGCTGCTGCCTGGTTACCATCACAAGTGATGAATTTTTTTTGTTTAGTCATACAATTACTAATTATTAGGTAATAAAATCTATTCTCTATCTCTTAATATAAAAAGCCGAAAAGCCATAATGGGATCATATTTCCGTGTCCTAATTCCAATTTGTGTAGGGCATAATACACGTTTGGATTATTTTTGAACTTGCACCCTTCTGCGCAAATACGGAAATGCAGTCCGTTGTCTACCATAAATGAAGTGCCTTTATCGCCTTTATATAGTTTATGGTCCTTATACAGGGTATTCATGAAAAATGTATCCAGTACATCCTGTTCTTCGACCTTTACCGGATAAATGGAGTACATCAGGTTGGTGTTGTGCATCATCAGTTTGGAAGGTTTCTTGGGAAATTCCTCTCCCTTGGGATAAACCATATTGATAAGACGCGCATCTGCCAGATACTTAATGTAATTCATCACCGTGGCACGTGAAGTTTGAATCTCCGTGGCCAGCTGGCTGACGTTCGGAGCAACGGGTCCGTCCACAGCTAGCAAATATAGTAATTTTTTTATCTTTGAAAGATATTTCAGCTCAATTTGTTTGATAAGAAGTATATCTACTTCTATCATCATATTCATGGTTTTTAGCAGATTCTCCGAAAAGTTACGTTTTTCCAGGAAGAATGGGTAGAAACCGTGATGCAGATAGTCTTGAAAATAATCCAAGGGCTTCACGTTGCGCAGGATGGTTTTCGCTATCTGTTCGTGATTCTCCAAAATTTCTTGTAAGGTATAGGCACGGAAACAATTGCCGCTTTGCAAATTCAGATATTCGCGGAATGAGAAACCTCTCAGATAGTATACCTTGACAATGCCGCTCAGTTCTGGATTTTCTTCTTTCAGTCGCATCACAGATGATCCGGTGAATATAATCTTCAGAGTAGGAAACATTTCATAGCAAGCACGCAGGTCGTGGCTCCATTCGGGATACTTAAACACTTGGTCTATCAACAAAACTTTTCCTCCTCGTTTTACGAATTCTGCGGCAAACTCCACTAATGTATATTTAGAGAAGTAAAAGTTATTCATGTTGATGAACAGACATGAGTGATCCGTTCCGAACTTTTCTTTTGCATATTGCAGGAGGAAAGTCGTTTTCCCTACGCCACGAGTACCCTTGATACCGATCAGTCTGTCATTCCAGTCTATCTCGTCCATCAAGTCCCGGCGAACAGGAGCATTTGTATGTTCCACCAGATAACTGTGTGTTCTGTAAAAGGTTTCCATGGTTGCTTTTTTATCGGCTGCAAATATAGCAATACTAATTCAAATTGCAAACTGGAGATAGCAAAATATTATTTTTTTTTCTACTAAAAGACGGACAAGAGAAATGGTTTGTACTCTAAAACATTTATCTTTGTGTCCGGAAATGGAAGCGCTTTATTTATTCAATCCGGAAAATGATATGGCATTAGCTTGTGGTGATCCTTATTATATGGCACCTGCCAGTGCACGACGAATGGCGGCCGAGCTATCCATGTTGCCTGCATGGTATGCAGAAGAGGGAGGAACTGTGTGGCTGGATTCTGCTCAGCGTATGAAAACAATGGAAAGACAATCTTTTTTGCCGCTTTCGGTCAATTGGGTTTTAGAATTCGTACCCATTTATAATAAGGTGATTCCTTGGGGATGGAATCCGTCTTTGGTGCGTCGTTTGCAGGAAGCTGGATTTCCTGATACAGCATATCCTTCAGTAGAGCGTATGAAGCGTATCCGTCAAATATCCGGACGTCAGACGGCTGTAAAAGTGTTACGCCGCCTATGTAGACATATAGGTGGGAATATTCCCATATTGGGGGAGGCTTTTGTATTGTCGTCAATAGAGGAAGTGAAGGCTTTTGTGTTGTCTCATTCTCGTGCTTTGTTAAAAGCGCCATGGTCTGGTAGTGGAAGAGGGATACAATATGTTTCAGGTAGTTTTCCCATCCCTCTGGAAGGGTGGATTCGACACATACTTACCACTCAGCATGAGGTGATAGGAGAACCTTTTTATGATAAGCTTTTGGATTTTGCCATGGAGTTTTTTGCAGACGAGTGGGGACAGGTACATTTTATAGGGTATTCCTTATTTGAAACGGATAAGAGAGGTGTTTATAAAGAAAACTTGTTGGCGGCGGATCGGGTTATTGAAGCGAGGATATCCACTTATGTTTCTGCGGAAATCTTACATCAGGTTGGGAGGGCGTTACAGGTAGAGTTGGCAGAGGTGATAAAAGGGAGTTACGAAGGCTATCTGGGGGTGGATATGATGATATGCCGTACCCAAAATAGCGGGTATGCCATTCATCCGTGTGTGGAAATAAATCTTCGTATGAATATGGGAGTGGTAGCACGCTTGATATATGATAACTATGTGTGTGATGGCGTGCAGGGACGATATGTTATAGAATATTATGCAAAGCCTGGTGAGGCATGGCATTCTCATCTTGCGCTTCAAGAAAAGTATCCTTTATATCTGGAGAATGGAAAAGTGAAGTCGGGTTATTTGTCACTTACACCGGTAGAGAACAATACGTCCTATCAGGCATATATCTTAATTTGATTTTCCGGATAAAGGAAGATACAGAAAAGAGGGGATGGTTACCATCCACCCCCTAATGCTTTATACAATTTTACTAATGTAATCTGTTTGTCTCTTATTGCATTGCTTAATCCTATTTGTGCGTCGAAATAGCTACGTTGTGCATCCAATACATCTAGATAGCCTATTACTCCATTGATGTATTGCAATTGGGCCAGTTCCATTGTTGCTTTAGAGGAACGTTCCAGTTGCAGGCGCGATTCGTAGATATCTTTTATCTTATTGAAGTCCACAATGGCATTGCGGGCCTCTTTGAATGCAGTCAGCACTGATTTTTCATAGCTGTAGCATTCCTGTTCGTATGCGGCCTTTTTGGCCTGTAGGGTTGCTCTGTATTTTCCCATGGCGAAGAGAGGAGTTAGAAGATTGCCACTGATATAATGAATGGGCGATTTGAAGAAATCAGAGAATTCTTCACTTTCTACGCCATATTGTGCTGTGAGGCTAAGTCGTGGGAACATATTGGTATAGGCAATACCTACACTGGCATTGGCTGCTATTAATTTCTGTTCTGCTTCACGTACATCGGGACGACGTTCCAGCAGAGTGGAGGGTAGACCTACTGGTAATGTTTCAGGTAGTTTTACTTCTTCGGGTAGAATGGAACGCTGTATGCGGTGCGGGTATTCGCCTGCTAAAAATGCAATATCATTTTCTTTCAATGAAATTTTCCTTTCTAGTTCAGGAACTAAAGTTGCGGTACGTGCATACTCCACTTGTGCCTGTTGATAAGAAGTTTCTGAAGTTAGTCCTCCTTCAAAACGAAGTTTTGCCAAGCGTACTCCTTCTTTACGGGCATAGAGTGTTTGACGAACAATGTTCAGCTCATTGTCTAATGCGACCAATTCAAAATAGGCTTGTGCCACTTCGGACACAATACTCATTTTCAAGGCACGTTGCGCCTCGATGCTTCCCAGGAATTGTGCTATGCTTTTGTCTTTTGCCCAACGCAGGTTACCCCATAGGTCTAATTCCCAAGTTACGGTAAGTTTACCACCCAGTTCGGGGTCATTTTTATAGTTGTTACCACCATAATTACTTCCTTCTTTTTGAGCATAAGCGCCTCCGTTCAGTTGGGGGAAAAGGTTGGCAAAGTCTATGCGCTTCATTGCGGCAAGTTCTTTTACACGTGCCGCAGCAATTTTCATGTCTTTGTTGTTATCCAACGTTTTTTCTATCAAGCTTTGCAAGGTTGTGTCCGTATAGATTTCCCACCACTGCATATCGGCAATAGATAATGTATCCTGTTGTCGTAGCGTATCTAATTGTTGGGGCAGATGCAAGTCGGGACGTGTGTAGTGCTTACCTAATTGGCAAGAAGTCAGCAAAGTCATTCCTGATACGGCTATATATAATAATGTATGTTTCATCATTTCTTTCGTCTTTTTATATCCTTATTTTTGTTTCATTTTCGCTTTCATCTTGTATATCAGTACAAAGAAGAAAGGTACTAACAAAATTCCCACAGTTACAGCAAAGATCATTCCGAAGAATACACCTGTACCAATAGCTTGACGGCTGGCTGAACCTGGCCCGCTGGCGATAACCATAGGTAACATACCTAAGATGAATGCCAATGAAGTCATCAAAATAGGTCGAAAGCGGAGTTGTGAAGCATGGAGTGCAGCTTGTACCACATCTATTCCTCTGTCCACTTGTTCTTTGGCAAACTCTACAATAAGAATTGCATTTTTGGCGGCCAGTCCTACCAACATCACCAATCCGATCTGGAAATAGACATCATTCTCCAACCCACAGCCCCATACACCTAGATAGGCACCTAATGCGGCTACAGGTAAAGAGAGTAATACTGCAACCGGTACCATCCAGCTTTCGTATAAGGCAGCAAGGAACAAAAACACGAACATGAACACTAATGCCAGCACCATACCGGTCTGTCCACCTGCTTGTTTTTCCTGGAAAGATAGTCCGCTCCATTCTACACCGATATTTTCTGGTAGGTGTTCGCGAGCTATTTGTTCGATAATTTCCATGGCCTGTCCTGAACTGTAACCATCTGCGGCCTCACCGCGAATCACAGAACTGTTGAACATATTAAAACGTTTGATGCTGCCCGGACCTGTGGTATACGAAGTGGTACCCAACGAGGTGAGCGGTATCATGGCATTGTCTGTACCCCGTACAAAAAATAGGTTGATATTCTCCTTATGTTCCGGTAGGGTGCTTCTGCTTGAATATATACACGGTAGATACGATTAAACATATTGAAATCGTTTACATATACCGAACCTGTATAAGCTTTCATGGTCGAGAATACATCTGCTAAAGGTACTCCTGCGAATTTTACTTTGTCACGGTCTACATCGAAATAAAGTTGGGGGATGTCCGCTTGTAAAGCCGAGGATAAACCTGATAATTCCTTACGTTTTGATGCATAATACATCAATGTATCCGTAGCTTGTACCAAATTTTCAAAAGTGGCATCTCCACGTGCTTCCAGTTGCATCTCGAAACCACCCGAACTGCCCAATCCCGGAATAACGGGAGGGGTGGAAAGATATACCTTGCATTCGGGGTATTGCGACATGTCTTTTTTTACCTGTGCCATAATATCGTCAATAGTTTGCGAGTCACGTTCCTCCCAAGGTTTTAAGATGATAGTCAGTTCACTTCGTGCCTGACTGGTCCCTACACGCGGACTGCTTCCTGCCACGCTTTGTACATATTCCACTGCCGGATTTTCCATCAGGTATTCCACAGCACGTTCCGTCACGATACGTGTACGTTCCAACGTTGCACCTTCGGGCAGTTCCAACTCTATTTTAAAATATCCTTGGTCTTCGATGGGGAGGAAGCTGGTGGGAATAATGCGATGGATTAACAGGATGGCGATCAATACCATGCCGAATGTGCTCAGTACCCGACGCGGGTGTTTCACAATGTGCTTGATGAGTCCTACATATTTATGATTGCCGATAGCCAGCCACTTATTGATACGGCGGAATATGATATTCTTTTTCTTGTTCGGATCTTCCGGTTTCAGAATAAGTGAACACATGACTGGACTCAGTGTCAAAGCTACTACCGTAGACAGTAATACAGATACTACGATGGTTACCGTAAACTGGCGATAAAGTTGTCCGGTAATTCCACCTAGAAAACTTACGGGAACAAATACTGCTGCCAGTACCAAAGAAGTGGCGATAATGGCTCCTGTAAGTCCTTCCATAGCTTTCTTGGTAGCTTGGTAGGGAGATAGTTTCTCCTCTTCCATGATACGCTCCACATTCTCTACTACCACGATAGCATCGTCCACCACAATACCGATGGCAAGTACCAATCCCAACAGGGTCAGGATATTAAGCGAGAATCCGAAAATCAACATAAATCCAAAAGTTCCAATCAGTGAGATAGGTACGGCAACTAGTGGGATAACTGTTGCACGCCAGCTTTGGAGTGAAAGGTATACTACGATGATAACCAGTATCAGGGCTTCAAACAGTGTTTTGTACACTTCATGAATGGATTCCGAAATATACGTAGTCATATCGAAAGGTATCTCGTAACTCATTCCTTCGGGAAAATTCTTGCTGATTTCCTCCATAGCTTCTTTCACGCTTTTTGCTACTTCCATAGCGTTGGCTCCTGGTAACATATAGATGGCCAATACCGCTGCATTTTCTTTGTTGATGGCACTCTCGGTATTGTATGATTGTGCTTCGAGTGAGATGCGGGCCACATCACGCAAACGGATGATGGAACCATCGGCATTAGCACGGACTACGATTTCCTCAAACTGGCTTACGGTAGATAGACGTCCCTGAGTAGTGATGGGAATGGTTACGTCTAATCCTTGTACGGGTTGTTGTCCCAGTACACCGGCTGCTGATTCTCGATTTTGGTCTTTTAGTGCATTCTGCAAGTCGGCTACAGTCAGACCGAAATTGGCCAGTTTGTCGGGTTGTACCCAGATTTGCATGGCATAATATCGGCTTCCGATGTTTGAAACACGTCCTACGCCAGGGATACGGCGGATTAGGTCCAGCACATTCAGAGTGGCAAAGTTGCTAAGGTATATTTCATCGAACTTCGGTCGGTAGAGGTAAGGCATAGGGTCAGCAATTGACTGGCAGCCTGTTTCTCTACCGAAATACCATTTTGTATAACTTCTGCTGGGAGGCGTGATTCTGCTAACTTGATACGGTTCTGTATTTCCACTGCCGCTAGATCGGGATCTGCCGAGATATCAAAAGTGACGGTGGCTGAAAAACCTCCCGAATTGGAACTATTTGATTCCATGTAAAGCATTCCTGGGGTACCGTTCAATTCCTGCTCTATAGGAGTGGCTACAGCCTGTGATACTGTCAGGGCACTGGCACCCGGATAGGATGCGCTGATTTTCACTACCGGCGGAGTAATCTGCGGATATTGGTCAATGGGTAGCATCGTGAGACCGATGATACCGACAATGACTATTAATATGGAGATGACAGCTGAAAATACCGGTCTGTCTATAAAGAAACTAACTTTCATAATGTCTATTGTTTTTTTGAATGCGTAAATTTTCCTCCATAGGGGAATTCGTATTCGGGAGTGAAATTATCCGATCGTATCTTCTTCCTCCGTTTTTTTGTCCTCTACGGCAGGACTTACTTTTACTTTCATGCCTGGATTCAGCTTGTGGTATCCTTCTATGACAATGTCTTCTCCGGGGGCCAAGCCTCTTTCCACCACTACTTGATTTTGGAATTCAGGACCTAATTCAATGAAACGTCTCTCTACTGTAGAATCTTTGCGCATTACATAAATATAGGCGCCACCTTTTTCTATGATAACGGACTTTAACGGGACTACCGTAGCACTCTCTCTGACATCCAATAATAGTTTTACTTTGGTGAACTGCCCAGGAAGTAATACCCGTTCTGGATTCGGCATTTCGGCACGTACGGAGAATGTACCTGTGCGTGGATCAACTTGCGGTTCGGCAAAGTCTACTAGTCCTTTGTATGGATAAATAGTATTATCTGCCAAAGTAATGGATACATTGGGTTGCCAGGAGCGGGTGGAGTCTTTTTGACCTAAGTTCACATTACGTTCTTTACTTTTCAGATAGTCTAGAGCAGTCATGCTGAAATCCACTAATACAGTATCACTTTTTACTATGGTAGCAAGCAATGATTTGCCACCCGGACCGACTAATGTTCCTAAATCTACGTGACGTTCACTGATATGCCCTGCTAATGGAGAACGAACTATAGTATAACCTAGTTCCAGTTCTGCTTGATCAAGATCGGCACTACTCATAGCTACCGACGCTTCTGCTGTTTCATATGCAGCAGTAGCATTGTCCAAGTCCAACTGGCTGGCAGCGTTTTGTTCATATAGCGGACGGATACGTTCTAAGTCGCGTTTTGCTTTTTGTGCTTGTGCCTCATCCTTTTTCAATTGGGCGCGCGCTTTGTCAGCTTTGGCCCGATATTGATCTTGATTGATAACAAACAGCACTTGATTTTTAGTGACATATGTACCTTCTGCGAAAAGCATTTGTTCTAAATATCCCTCTACTCGGGCACGTACTTCAACGAATTGCTGTGCACGTACGCGTCCTACATATTCACCATATATTTCCACATCGTCTTGCGTTGCTGGTGCTATGGCAACTACTGGAAGTTCCGGCATCTTTGCCGGTTGATGGGAAACAATCAGGTAAATCCCGATAACTAGTCCAATACCTATTACTACAAGCGCTGTTCTTTTCTTTTTTAGCGCAATTTCTTTGTGTGTAAAAAATAGTTTCATACTTTAGTTTTGTTATTGTTTAAGATGCCATCAGTAGAAATACAAGCAGCGTGCCAAACTATTGTAAATAGTCTTTCCTATTCATAATCAGTGCTTTATTTCTGTCTTTTGTTGATAGGGAAAGTGTGGAAAATAGGCAACAGCTGTAGAATAATTCCACAGTAGGCGTAATTAAATTTAGTAGAGGATTATCGATTTGGATGCAAAAATAGTAAAATAGTGGGTAATCTTAAAATATTTATTCACTATTCATTATAATGAGGAAGATGTTATAGTGTTAGCAGATATGTATGCAATTTAAATTTTGCTTGAGATCGTCGTATCTGCAACCTTATTGTTTTGAAAACACGCCCCCTTTCATTTTGAAAAGGGTTGTGTTTTTCTTTTTTATGACTGAATATGGTATCTGTTTGTTTATCAGGAGATTATAATCTGCTTTTTCATTTTGGCATAGTATTCGCTATATACTTGTCAAATATAAAAGGTATAAAAAGATGGGAGAATTTTATAATCCAGATAAATTATATAAAGGTGGAAGCCGAAATAATAGCTTGATAAATAAAAAAATGATATTCCGTGTATTGGGAGTATTACTTTTTATTGAATCTGCTATGTTTCTGCTTTGTGCGGCTATTTCCTTATGTTACGGCGAGCAAGATTATCAATATTTTCTATATACCATTCTTTTGAATACATTAGTCGGTGGAGTTTTGCTAATTTGTAGTAGAGGTGCTGAGAATCGACTAACACGACGAGATGGGTACTGTATTGTAACTTTTACTTGGTTTTTGTTTACGTTTGTTTGGAATGCTACCTTTTTATTTTAGTGGAGGAATCCCTTCAGTGACAGATGCTTTTTTTGAAACCATGTCGGGTTTTACTACTACAGGAGCTACTATATTAGATGATATAGAATCTCTTTCACATGGCCTGTTATTTTGGCGTAGCCTGACACAATGGATAGGTGGCTTGGGTATTGTTTTTTTTACTATTGCTGTGCTTCCTATTTTCGGGGGAGGAACTATACAACTTTTTTCAGCTGAGGCTATCGGAGTGACGCACGACAAAACACATCCTCGGATTGATGTGATGGCTAAGTGGCTGTGGATGATATATGCTATCCTTACAGTTGTAGAAACTATGTTGCTGATGATAGGAGGAATGAGTTTTTTTGACGCGGTATGTCATTCATTCTCTACAACGGCTACAGGTGGTTATTCTACTAAACAAGCCAGTGTGGCTTATTGGAATTCTCCGTTTATAGAATATGTAATAGCGATATTTATGATTCTTTCGGGTATTAATTTCTCTCTCTATTTTATGTGCCTGAAAGGGAAGGGCAAGCGTCTATTTCAGGATGATGAATTCCGTTGGTTTATGAAATCAGTAAGTATTCTGACGCTTGTTATCACGCTTGCCTTAGTTTTTCAGAATCATTATGATTGGGAAAAGGCATTCCGCAGGGCTCTGTTCCAAGTGGCTACGGCACATACGTCATGCGGTTTTGCAACGGATGATTATAACTTGTGGCCATCTTTTACATGGATGCTTCTTATTTTTGCTATGTTGTCGGGTGGATGTACGGGGTCTACTAGTGGGGGAATCAAAAACATGCGCCTTATGATTCTGGCGCGTAATATCAAGAATGAATTCAAACGGATGCTGCATCCTAGGCTGTATTACCTGTTCGTGTGAACCGTCAGGTTATATCGCCTTCCATTATTGCTTCGGTGAATACATTCTTTGTATTTTATTTGTTTTGTGCTTTGGTCGGATGGACACTACTGATGTTTTTCGGGGTGGGGCTGACTGAGGCGATGAGTACGGTTATTTCTAGCTTAGGCAATGTGGGACCGGGGTTAGGGGCATTCGGTCCTGCTTTTTCGTGGGCGGCGTTGCCCGATGCTGCTAAATGGGTATTGTCGTTCCTTATGTTGATAGGGCGTTTGGAATTGTTTGCTGTGTTGTTGCTTTTCTATTCAGGATTTTGGGAAAGATGATAGTTCTCCGAGAAAAATTGATATGTATCATTTAATTAATGGGTATTCGTTGAAATGAAGTTCTAGAATATGTATTTTTACAAAGGATGGTATATATTTGTGCTCGAATTTACAATACATTCATGTTATGGCAACTTCGAGAGAGATGACTTCGGGACGTCCGTTCCCTTTGATATTGAATTTTGCTTTTCCTTTATTGCTGGGTAATTTACTTCAGCAGACTTATTCCTTGATGGATGCTGCTATTGTGGGTAAGTTTCTTGGAATTAATGCTTTGGCTTCTGTAGGAGCTAGCACTTCGGTGGTGTTTTTGATATTAGGCTTTTGCAATGGCTGTTGTGGTGGTTTCGGTATTCCTGTTGCACAGAAGTTTGGAGCAAGGGATTATGGTATGATGCGGCGTTTTGTGGCAGTTAGTTTACAATTGGCAGCGGTGATGTCTGTGGTAATTGCTATTGTGACTAGTATGTTTTGTTCGGATATTCTTCAGATGATGCAGACCCCGGAGAACATCCTTGAAGATGCTTATTTTTATTTGCTGATTACTTTCATCGGGGTGCCCTGTACCTTTTTCTATAATTTGCTTTCAAGTATTATTCGTGCATTGGGTGATAGCAAGACTCCGTTTTGGTTTTTGCTTTTTTCTACGATATTGAATATTTTGCTTGATCTTTTTTGTATTTTGGTACTTGATTGGGGAGTTGCGGGAGCGGCTTTAGCTACGGTATTCTCACAAGGTGTTTCGGCAGTGTTGTGTTATTTGTATATGATGCGTCACTTTGAGATTCTGAAGGGGACTTCGGCAGAACATAAATTTCGAGGAGCGTTGGCAAAGACTTTATTGTATATAGGTGTGCCGATGGGATTGCAGTTCTCTATTACTGCTATCGGCAGTATTATGTTGCAAAGTGCGAATAATGCGTTGGGTACTGCTTGTGTGGCTGCTTTTACGGCTGCTATGCGTATTAAGATGTTTTGTATGTGTCCACTTGAGAGTCTGGGTATAGCTATGGCTACTTATAGTGGACAGAATTACGGTGCAGGAAAGCCGAAGCGTATCTGGCAGGGAATCAAGGCGAGTGTATTGATGATGACTATTTATAGTGCTTTTATGTTTGGAGTCTTGATGTTGGGAGCGCGTACTTTTGCCTTGTTATTTGTTGACCCTGTGGAATGGGAGATTCTGAAGGATACGGAACTGTTTTTGCATATTTCCGTTTCTTTTTTTCCGGTTTTGGGTTTACTTTGTATCTTGCGTTATTCCATTCAGGGGGCGGGCTTTACCAATTTGGCTATGTTGTCGGGGGTATCCGAAATGATTGCCCGTATAATGGTTAGTCTTTATGCGGTACCAGCATTGGGCTATTTAGCTGTTTGTTTTGGTGACCCTACGGCATGGATATTTGCAGTAATTTTTTTGATTCCCGCATTTATATATGTGTATGGAAGAATAAAACGGATGCCACCTCAGGAATGGTAAAATACTAATTTAGTGTGTGAGGTGCTGAAAATATTTTTTTCGGCACCTACAGATAAATTTTCTGAGCAATAACTATCAGAAATTACTTTTCTTTTCTACAAAAATTATTTTTTTAGTTATAGGATGAACAAACTCTAAACTTTCAGCATGTAAATAAAGCCTGTCTGCTTTTCGTCCGTAAAGTTCATCTCCTCGTATAGGACAATGTAATCCTTCCGGATGGGCGGCATGTACTCTTAATTGATGTGTCCGTCCTGTTAATGGATAAAAGGCAATAAGTGTTCTTCCTTCTTGTTCGTTTAAAACCCGATACAGTGTGATAGCGGTTTTTCCATGTTCATGATCTACTATTTGTCTGGGCCTGTCAAGAGGATTCATACGGAGGGGGAGTGTTATAGTCCCTTCTTTAGAGGGAATCTTGCCATCCAATAAGGCAATATATCGCTTTTTTATCATTCTATTCTTGAATTGTGCTTGCAGATGCTGATGTACTTTTTTGTTTTTTGCTATCAATAACACACCGGAAGTCGCCATGTCCAATCGGTGGACTATCAGAGGACCTGTGGCATCTGGATAAAGTGTCTTTATATGTTGATAGACAGAGTCGATTTCTCCTTTTCCTGGAACCGAGAGCATTCCTGCTGGTTTGTTGACTACGACTAGGTAATTATCTTCATATACTATCTCTAATGGTATTTCATGATAATGTTTTTTCAACAAGGGGTTTTCTTCCACTTCCAGTCCTTGTAACATATGTTTCAAGATAGGTTCGCATTTCCCTTTACATGCTGGATAGTAGTATCCATGATGTCTTATTTCTGCTTTTGGAGAATCTCCCACCAGAATTCTGCCATGGCAATAGGTTTTAATTGATGCTTATAGGCATACTGGAGTAATTTGGGAGCAGCACATTCACCGGCTCCGGCTGGAGGAAATTTTTGTATAGTTTGTGCAAAAATACGACATAAATCTTTTGTTTCTCCACGGGCGTTTAGTATCTGAAACTGCTCAAATAGTTTTCGTTGCAAAGTGGCAGAACGTTTTTTTCTTTCTATCTTCATTGTTTCTATTTTTGTGATGAAAGTATCGGCCTCTGCTTGTAATGAAGCGATTTTTTCTTTCCACATTTTTTCCATGCGTTTTAATTCAGCTTTTTGAAACTGGCTTTCGCGTATCATTGCAGCTAATTCCTTTGCGTCGGGAACTCCCGTCTTACGCCGGATTTCTCTGTTTTTTTTAGCGGATTTGAAAAATTCTTTAGCTTCTGTCAATTCCTGCTGGGACTGCATTGTTTCTTTTTCAATTTGTCGGAGCAAATCTATGTAATGGGGATCGTTCTGTGTCTTTTTAATGCGTACATTGATGGCAGATATATGTTCTTCCTCTATTTTGAAGAATCCTTGTGGTTGTAACAAATCATAAATTGGTGGGACGAAGAAGGATGATGGCTTTTACTAGCCAATGTTCCTGAAAATGCGGCCAAATAACCTATTTTATTCTCGGGTGTTTGTACAATTAGGACGCCAAACATTTTTCCTTGTTGCAATTCTTTTTGCCATTGGGATTGACTTGCCAGATAGACTTGTACTTCTTTAGTCGCTATTATGCAAAGTGGATGAGGGGTATAGTGAAAAGGATAAGTGAACTTATCGGGTAACTTTATAGCGGCAATGGAATTCTTAAAAAAATGTATCATAATTCGTTTAATATAGTTGATAATGATTCGTTCTTCTTGTGAGGTTATTATGCGGGCAAGTCGGAATGGATAATAAAGTTTTTGTTTAATTCCTGTAATACTTCAGTTAACTGTTTTTCAGCCTGTAACGGGAATATAGATATACGATTTAAGATTAGGATGATATCACGTTGAAAATTGCGGAGTTCTATTATTTTTATAAGCGTTTCTTTCTCTCTTTTTACCATATAATTCCCTTCTATTTTGTTCGTGTCTACATTGCTTTCTATTTTGAAACCGCTAGTTGTTTTTATGACGGTTATTTGTGGCTCTTCTTTTCGAATTGTGATTTGTCTTTCAGGATTTTCGTCCGAAAATACCAAAGGATATCCTACCAGCTGCATAATAGGCTTGGCGCCACTGAAGCGCATACGGCTTTTTTCTTCCCAATCATTAGAAAGTTTTTTAATACATAAAGTTAATGCGTGATCTGTTTCATTCATCTCGGACATACCTTGCTGAAAAGTAGTGAGTGAAATGATACGTCCTTTACTCCATACAATGCCGTCCTTTGATTTTTGTAAGTATGGATTAATGTTGTTGTGTCGGTCTATACGGTAAATAATCCGGCTTTGTGATTCGGAACTTCTTTTTTTTCTTTGTTTTTGGGTGAGAGTTCTTTGGATTTATCTAAGAGTAATGCAAGAACTCTTTCCCATTCATTCATTTTTTGAAAGGGAGGGAGTAAAGGGGGAAAGCCTATTTCTTGAATCAGACAGTCTGCTTTGCCAATGTAAGGAGAGAAATCTAGAGAGCATTCCAATTGTAATAACTTAAGATGATCGGCGTCAATGAACTGCTGTATTTCATCATTACTTATGTTTAGTTTTATTTTTTTCTGAAGTTGATAATGATGTGTTATAAGCATAATCAGAACTTTGACTAATGGTGAAAATTTGTCGTAATTATAGAGAATATGTTCTATGGCTGATTCCATTTTTTCATTTAAAGCATAAAGGGCAAGTAGTTGGGCAGGCATCATTTCTGATGGAAGATAATCTCTCATAAATAAGTTTCGCAATGTTTTTTTTGACTCGATGGTGGAGTCGTTTAGTAAGGCAATGGTATAGAAGAGATTGAGCAATGCGTTGTCAAAGGTTTTAGTATTCATTCCTTTCAATGATTGAGAATAGAGATCAAGAGCTTTGCTGAGATCGCCTCTATATTGGTGATAAATAGCATGGTAATACATACCTTCGGGCATATCAGTAGAAATTTTTTGGGGAATTTCGTTGATGTGTCCGGGTAGGATATATTGGTAAAATGCAAATTCCAATTTATATTTTTCTCGGATTGTCGGTTCTATTTTTTCATTTTCAAAGTATCCGTTTATCATACAGGTTATGTTGGGATGAAGCAACCCTGATGCCCATATATATTTGTATTCGTGAAAAAGAGTGTCGATGATGTATATGGGAATATTTTGAAAAAAAGGCATCCATTCGGGAAAGGTTGGCATATGCATTAATATGTAGCGTAACGGTTCGAAATCAGCGTAAGAAGGGAGTTGACTTTTTAAATTTTTTCCTAGTACATAATCCTGAATGATGATAACCCACTCTTCTTTTCTCCAGTTATTTGAGGGAGAAAGCCGGGAAGAGATGAGGAAAGCTGGTTTTTGAGGACTTTTCTTCATATCTATAAGAAGTTGCAGCTGGATGTCAGCCTTCAACATATAGTGTATGTCTCGTGGCCCTTCTGCTGTTAAAGGGAATATTTTGTTTTCATCTTCTAGTTCTTTCAAAATACTTTCTATTTCTTCCGGAGAGAAATTGAATATTCGGCTTATTTCACGGATTTCATGGTAGAGGGCAAAAGGTTTGATTTTCCATGATAGATATTTCATTATTTGTTCTTTGTGATCAGATTTTGTAATATAATCTTTTTTTCTGTCTAATTTTATTTCCATAGCTACACTTTTATTTTGCGGTTTTATATTCTTGGGCAAAGATAGGTATTTTCTTGCCAATAATCTTTTTATGTTGTGCAAATTCACTATGGATGCTATACAACTGATTTTTTTTCTATTTTTGTCGATGATTTATAAGAAAAATTGGGTGTTGGTTTGTTATTTTGGATAAAAAAGAAAGTAGGCATGAGAAAATTGTTGTGTCCGCAATGCAAAATTGCAGGGTTATACGTTAAAAATGAGAGGAAAGAAAGGTTGTTAGTTTATGTATCGGATGAAGGAGAAGTGGTACCGAGAAATTTGGAAGAGAATATGGAAGGGTTTGATTTAACTATTGTCTATTGTTTGGGGTGTTCGTGGAGTGGCTCTCCAAAAAGACTGGTGAGGAGGTAGGTATGGAAGGAAAACTTAAAATTTCATTTATTGGTGATAGTCACATTGCTTATTGGCCGTTTGAGTCTTATTTTCCCAAATGGGAATGTTACAATTATGGTGTTCCGGGGAAAGGGCTGGATTATGTGGAGATGTTTCATAAGGATGTTTCGGATAGTTATGTGGTTGTTCAATTGGGGACTAATGATATTTATAATCTGAATACAGAAAATATGGATGTTTATGTGGAGAGGTATGTGAAGGCGGTTGGTGCTATTTCTTCTCGTGGTACTTATTTATTCTGTATCTTTCCGCGTAATGATTTTATGGATGGCACAGCAGTGAACTGTTTTATAGCTTTGTTAAATGGAAAAATTAGAGAGAAGATAAAGGAAGAAACTAATGTTGTATATTTAGATGTGTTCGACAAATTGTTATTGAATGATAAATTGAATCCTGATTTGACCATTGATGATTTGCACCTGAATGGAGCTGGATATCGGATATTAGTTTATACCTTGAGAGATCTTTTTTTGACAGATAGATAAAGAGAGTATTTTTATGTTAGTAGGGATGAATGAAAATAATCATTGAATCTAAATATAGAAATAGCGATGAATATTTTATTAGTGAGTAATAATGACATGTGTCGTAGTCGTATGGCACAGAAGATATTATCTTCTTTTGGACATGGTATAAAGATATTTACATCTGGAGTTCTGCCGGGAAGAGTGATACCATCTTCAGTGGTAGGGGTGATGGAACAGAATGGATACGACTGTTCTCGTAAGAAAGCTAGTGATGTGGATATATATTGTCATCAGGCATGGGATTATGTGATTACTCTCTGTGAAGAAGCGAAGGAAGTGGAGGGTGATTTTAATAAGGAAGTGAAAACTGGAAGCATTTTTCTTTCGATGACCCGTTTCAGCATGTTTATGGGGATGAAACCGAATTGGAATATCGTATTTCCGAACTTTATGAAACGATGTATTGTGAATTATATGAGTTTTATCGGGATGAACTGAGTGAGCAATTATTGCCACGTTGTACTTGTGGGGCTAATACCTATTGTCGATGTGAGTGAACCAGTAGTGTCCCATAGATGTTTGGGCATATTGACGCATCCATTGGGCTTGAAGGTGATCCCTTCTTTTTCCAATAATTCTTTTTGTTTCTGCCAGCCGGGAACTAGTCTTCCTTGGCTGTTTACTACCCGATGGCAAGGAAGATGTTGTTCTTCTGGTGCATGAGATAAAGCTTGTCCTACCATTCGTGAACATTGGGGCTTGCCTATAAGCTGTGCTATTTTTCCGTAAGTAGAAACATTGCCGTAGGGGATTTCTTTTATAATGCTATATACTTCTTTATAAAATTGTGCTCTGTCCATTCTGTTTATTTATGAATGAAATGCTTGATAGTTGTTATGGGATGAAAAAAAATCATTCGCGGACCAGCATATCGCATTACTTCTCGCATTCGTTTCTTCATTTCTGGTTTATAACAATGTATGGGACAGTTGCGGCAAGTCTTTTTTTGTTCACCGAATGTACAATGCTCTAATCTGTTATGTGCATAATGCAATAACTGCTGACAGGTTGGGCAAAGCTCTTTATTGCCTTCCTTGTACCGACAATAAATTCGGATCATTTGTTCTGCGGTACGTTGTTCTCTTTCAATAATTCTCATCTGTAATGAAGTTTTTGTGTGAATAAGGTGCAAATATAGGACTATTTTTTCTTATTTTTGTATTCAATTAGTGTATAACCTTTAAAACAAAGAAATAATGGATAAAGTTGTTGTTAATTCGTACGAGGATTTTGAGAAGCTGCTAGGACGGCAGATTGGTATTTCCGACTATGTGGAAGTGTCGCAAGACCGAATTAATCTTTTTGCAGATGCTACCTTGGATCATCAGTGGATTCATGTAGATACAGAACGTGCTAAAGTGGAAAGTCCTTATCATAGCACTATTGTACATGGTTACCTGACTCTTTCGTTGCTTCCACATATGTGGAACCAGATTATAGAAGTGAATAATCTGAAAATGATGATCAACTATGGTATGGACAAGATGAAATTTGGACAGGCTGTTCTAGCAGGTCAGAGTATTCGTATGGTAGCAAGTCTTCATTCTTTACAGAATCTGCGTGGCGTAGCCAAGGCTGAAATTAAATTTACAATTGAGATAAAAGACCAATCGAAGAAAGCACTTGAAGGCATCGCTATTTTCCTGTATTATTTCAATTGATTTTTTCAAATAATGTCTGAAGGAGAGTTAGGTGTATTTTTATCGTTCTTGGATAAATGTTTTTACCCAAGAACGATTGCTTTGTTTTGATTTTTTTTAGACGCGTATATATCCTTTTGGAGAAGTTAAGGATTAACAAAATTAATAATGAAGCAGAATAGGTATTTAATGATCATCTATAAAATGAAAAACTTATTTTAGGTTGTTTTTCTCTAAATAATAACACAAATGATCATATATTTTGCCATCATAGCTCACTTCGGCTTGATGGAGAATGCCTTCGTATGCAAATCCCATTTTCTCCAAAACACGTTGTGAACGTTTGTTTTGAGGATAACAATTTGCACTGATCAAAGTTAATCCTAGTTTGTTGAAGCCATAGTCCAAGACAGCAGAGGCGGCTTCAAATATATATCCTTTTTCCCATTGGGCTTCGTCTAGCCAATAACCTATCATTCCGGTATTTGAATTCTCTCTCTTAGGGTCTGGTAGAATTCCTATAGCTCCTATCAGAAGCTGGTCTTCCTTTCTAGTGATGGCCCATGTGTTTTTTTGTGGTATAAATATTGTTTGAAGAATTTTCAGAGATTCTTCCAGCGTGTCATGAGGCTTCCAACCAGCATTATTTCCTAGGTTGGGATTCTGGCAACAGTTAAAAACAGCTTCTGTATCATTCTCTGTAAAAGGACGTAAAATAAGTCGCTCAGTTTCTATTACATGATTTCTCACAGGAGGGTATTCCTGCTTTTTTTTGTAAACACACTCTATCCGGTTTCCATCTGGATCTAGTACCACACTTTCAAAATAGCCATCTCCTGAAATGCGAGGTTCACCTACGATATGGTATCCTTTAGTACGTAGCTGTTCCGTTAGTGATAAGATAGCTTCTTGGCTTTCAAAAGAAAAAGCTAGATGAGTCAATCCCAATCTGTTTTCTTCTATCGGAACATTTTGCACGTCAATCCTACTCATCAACTCTAATGTAGCACCACTTTCAAATGAAATGAAGTAAGATTCAAAACCTTTTTGGGAATTAATGTATTTTTCATTACTTGTTCCGTTAAAGTAACGAGTGTAAAATTCCCTTAATTTTTCCAGATGAAATGTCCAAATGGCGATATGATGTATTTTCATGAGTGATTATTTATTCATTATAGATATTTTCTTTAGTTCGTTTTTATTCTAAATAAATCATCTTTTTGGTCATTCCACCATCGATGATGATATTTTGTCCATTGATGAAGTCATTCTCTTCTTGACATAAAAATAAACACATACGTGCTATGTCTTCCGGTTTGCCTACTCGTCTTGATGGATGTTGGGCATGATCTTCTGGCGTAGCCGTTCGTAATCATTGGTCTGAATCCATCCCGGCGAAATACAGTTTACGGTGATATGAAAGTCGGCAAGGGATAAAGCAAGTGCATGGGTCAGTGAATAGATTCCTCCTTTGGAAGCCGCATAGCTTTCGCTTCCCGGTTCGCTCATTAAATAACGGGTGGAACAGATATTGATAATTCTGCCATACGGGTGATTTTCTGCTTGGGATTTGCGATGTAAAGCTAATGTGCGTGAGGTGATAAATACAGGTCGCAGATTGATGGACAAAATTTTATCAAAATCTTCCACGCTGGTTTCTGTGATGGGAGAAAATTCGCTTATTCCGGCATTGTTGATAATGATGTCCATATCCCCCCACTTTTTAAAAAGTTCGTGCATACAGTTCTCAAGGGATTCTTTATCTCTTACATCGGTATGGTAGAAAATTGCTCCGGTCTCTTTGGCTGTCTGTATTCCTAAATCCTTATTTTTGTCACAAAAGGCGACTTGGTATTGTGAGTTGCAGAAAGCTTTCACAATGTTTTTCCCTATGCCATCGGCACCTCCTGTGATGAATGCTTTTCTAGGAAGTTTGATCGTATTGTCTGTCAGGTCCTTTGGTTGAAGCTTGACGGAAATCGTTTTCTTCTTTCCTTGTTTACGTTTTTTTTCCCATGCAGCCTTTCGGGCTTCATATTGTTCGTATTGTCTTTCTATATAATTGTCTGCCATAAGTTTTGAAATATATTTATCGGAATGTTATTCTATTGTTTACCATAAAATTAACAGCTCCATATATTATTATTCCAATAAATTGTGCTGTAAATTCTTTGATCCCTATTGCTTCTATCATCAGTATCACAAAAAGAAGTTGTATGCCATAGGCAATACCGAAAGCGGTACAAAAGAGCATTATTTGTTGCCAAAGACTGTTTTGGGGATTGCTGGAAGGAAAAATCCAATATTTGCTCCATATAAAATTATGGGTTTGAGCGATGAGATATGCCATAATATTTGCTACTATATATTTCCCTTTGAATGAGAAGTAACTCATCACAATCCATATCACTAACATGGTAATAAGATAATTTAAGGTTCCTATTGTAGCAAAACGAACTAAACGTACTGATGCTTTCATCCTCTTTTTATTGGTTTGTTTTATATGGTGAATTTAGATGCAAAATTACTAAAAATATGTGATTTTAATGCTTGTATAATAAAAAAGAAGCCTACTTCTCTTAGTTTCTGTTTTAATGTTGTTCAGTATTTTTCAAAGAAAATTTAAACTGGCTTTTTTCAGTTTTGTTCTGAATTTGAAGTTCAATTGTAATAGAGGTGGACTTTTTTAGGGAAAGGTGGGAAGAAATGTTGAAAAGCATGGTGGAAATCCGGAGAAAGTGTTGATGCAAATATGTTGATTTTATGACAATCGGACAATATATAAGGCACACTTTTATATCATGCAAAATAATAGCATGTTATAGATGTACCTTATAAACTGTCCGATTGTAAATATTCAAAATCTGTGATTAATGAATTTCGATGATTCTGTTCACTTTGGCTTTTTCTTCAGGAGTGCGTTTAGGCAAATCAATGGTCAGAACACCGTTGCTGGCATTGGCGCTGATTTTTTCCTTAACCACATCTTCAGGAAGAATCAAAGCTTGTTCGAACTTAGAGTAAGAAAATTCACGACGTAAATATCTTCTGTTGTGATGGTCGTCCTCTTTTGTTTCATTCTTTTTCTCCATTGAGATCACTAGTTCGTTGCTTTCGCTGATGTGGATATTGAAATCTTCTTTAGTCATACCCGGAGCAGCAACCTCTACTTTATAATCTTTGTCACTTTCAATGACATTAATTGCAGGAGCGGTAGCGTTTGCTCTTGTCAACCATTCATTATCAAAGAAATCGTTGAAAATACTTGGTAACCAATTCTGATTGTTATACTTTCTAGTCGGCATCATAATTGTAATCTCCTATATTTTAAATTGTTACTAGACTGTTTTTGAATCTTTTTATCTTGTCGTTTTTGGCAATACACTGATGTTCTTGCAAAGTATATGCCTGATGGCAAAATGTCAGCCGGAAATGAAATGAATTTAAATCTGTGAAGATAATTTTAATGAATATCGAGATGTGTTTAAACCTTTGTAAAATTTGTTTGCAGTTGAGAAGCAAGGCAAAGTGATAAAGAAAGCCATTTTGTCAGCAAATGGCAGCTATTATTTATGTCTGTATATTATCTTTGCATCGTTTTATAAAGATAACCATTAAAGAAGAAAAGGAAATCATGTTGGCATATACTTATATTAAACAGGGAAAATTTGAATTGATAGAGAAACCGAAGCCTGAGTTGAGAGGCTCGCGTGATGCTATTGTGCGCGTCACTCTCGGGAGTATTTGTACCAGTGACTTACATATTAAACATGGTGGTGTGCCACGTGCTGTTCCCGGAATAACAGTGGGGCATGAAATGGTGGGTATTGTGGAGCAGACAGGACGTGATGTTAAATTAGTCAAACCGGGCGATCGAGTTACCGTCAATGTGGAAACCTTTTGTGGAGAATGTTTTTTCTGCCGGCATGGATATGTGAATAATTGTGCTGATCCTAATGGGGGATGGGCCTTGGGATGTCGGATTGATGGGGGGCAGACGGAGTATGTTCGCGTACTTATGCTGATCAAGGCTTGAATCTCATTCCCGATTCCGTGAGTGATGAGCAAGCTTTGTTTGTAGGAGATATCCTGCTACAGGATTTTGGGCTGCTCGCATTTCGGAGATTACCGAAGAAGACACGGTGCTTGTCATTGGTGCGGGATCTACGGGAATCTGTACTTTGCTTTGCGTGATGCTGAGAAAGCCGCAGCGCATTGTTGTTTGTGAACAATCTTCTGAAAGAATTCGGTTTGTTAGGGAACATTATCCGCAGGTAGAAGTTGTCACTCCAGAAGAATGTAAGGAATTTGTATTGCAAAGTGGTCCACACGGTGGTGCGGATGTAGTTTTTGAAGTGGCAGGAGGGAGGATACATTTCGCTTGGCATGGGAATGTGCGCGCCCTAATGCTGTCGTTATTTTGGTGGCTCTTTATGACCGTCCTCAGATTCTTCCTTTGCCGGATATGTATGGAAAGAATCTGATCTTCAAAACTGGTGGCGTAGATGGTTGCGATTGTGCTGAGATACTCCGCTTGATAGAGATGGGAAAAATAGATACCACTCCACTAATTACACATCGTTTCCCGCTAGATCAGATAGAAACGGCTTACCAGATTTTTGAGAACCGACAGGATGGAGTGATAAAAGTAGCTGTGGCAATGGAGGCTGGAATGTAAATTAAAAGCAATGAAATAGTATAATATAAGAGTGTATGCCTATTATTGAAATATCATCATTGACACATCCCGGAGTGGATGTTTTCTGCATGTTGACGGAAGCTCAGTTACGCCAGCGTATAGAACTTGGGAAAGGGGTGTTTATAGCCGAAAGCCCCAATGTCATTAGTAGGGCTTTGGATGCAGGATATGAACCTCTTGCTCTTATGTGTGAGCGTAAGCATATCTCTGGCAGTGCTGCTCACATTATCAAGCGTTGTGGTGATGTGCCCGTTTATACGGGTGATAGAGAGTTGTTGGCTACGTTGACTGGCTATGTTCTGACACGTGGTGTATTATGTGCTATGCGTCGTCCGGTGTTGCCTCTATGGAAGAGATCTGCGGGATACCCGGCGGATTGTAGTCATTGACGGTGTGGTAGACACTACCAATATCGGGGCGATATTCCGTTCGGCAGCTGCTCTTGGGATAGATGCTGTTTTGTTGACACGCAATTCTTGCGATCCGTTGAATCGCCGTGCGGTAAGGGTGTCTATGGGTTCGGTGTTCTTGGTTCCATGGGCATGGTTGGATGGTACGATTGGCGATTTGAACAAGTTGGGTTTCCGTACTGCTGCCATGGCGTTGACTGATGATTCTATCTCTATAGATCATCCATATTGGCGGCTGAACCTCGGTTGGCTATTGTGATGGGAACAGAGGGGGAGGGGCTTTCTTACAAAACAATCGCTGAAGCTGATTATGTAGTCCGTATCCCTATGGCGCATGGAGTGGATTCGCTCAATGTGGCTACTGCAGCTGCTGTAGCCTTTTGGCAACTTCGGATTACAGACTCTTGAAAAAGATTTAATGTATGATTAAGTTTGTTTTTGTTTTATTGATTGAATATACAAATCAGAGACTCTGTAAACAACGGAAAATCCGTAAGTCAGGCATATCTGCCCGATATTTTAGAAACAATAAAGTAAACAAAAGTTATATAGGATATAATGGGATGCCTATTGTGGGATATTGTGGGAAATACATTTTGCTTGCGTTTCCCTATCTATAAAGAAAGAGGCAGTAAAACACCAGACCTACCCCCCCCGATAGATACTGTATAAGCTGGTGGATGAAGAAAGTCCTGTAAGTAAGATTTGCTTTTGCAATATTATTGTACTTCGTCCTCATGCGATGCTTTCTAAGGGAAGCGTTGATGCTGCACATCATGCTGTACGTTTATTCAATACGTTCCCGAAGCAATTTTACATCAGTTGGAAAATGCATCAGGCTTTCATAACAGTTGGCATCTGTATAGATTGTCTTAAAATTCTTTATGTATGGGTTCCAGCTATTAGTGGGGGCGGTAATTTAGCTGCATCAAAGATTCGTAATCTGGAATGTCCCAGTTACGGTCTAAAAGATTATGGATGCGGTAAATTTATCAGAAAAATACATATTCCTTGATCTTCGTTCATGGGAAATCAACATTGCGCGGACAGCCCGTCGTCTTGGTGTGTCCCGTAATACGGTACGACATCTCCAATCCCTAAGCTCCGAGGAAGTCCTTCAGCAAAAAGAACGGCATTACAAGCTCCATGCCTACGAGCAGGCCGTCGCATCCCTTCTTATCAGTCTCCCCTCCATTTCCAGCAGTCGTATTGGCGACTACTTGCGGGAACATTATCCAGACTTTCCGCACGTCTGCGAGAAGACCGTCCACAATTATGTCCAGTTCATCCGGAAGAAGCACCACATTCCTCCGGCCAGATAATTATCGGCACCACTCCCCCAAGGAGTGGGAGCCCAGTCCGTCATATACATAACCCTTAACAGCAAACATTATACATTAATTATATATGAATACCCAAAGCTTTACAAACGGAACAAGCCGCCTGTCACGGGCTGTACGGCGACTGGAATGCGGGACACATCTTTGCTATGAGCTCAGCACTTCCCAATTTTCTGACATGAAAGTCAGAAGACTCACCCGCCAATACGGTTTTTTCGGTTACAGCATCTATCGGTATCTCGTGAACGAGACACTCCACAACGGGAGTTACCTCCTGCTGTGGTGCGAGGAAACGGCACAGTACTGGAATGCCTCTTTGGAAGATGTCACAAGAATTGTCAACGGCTGCATACAGGTCGGCCTGTTCAATGACGAGCTTTTCAGGAAGCACTGGGGCCTGACTTCCGCCGACATACAGCGAACTATATGGACCATGTCAGGTCCTGTGGCATGCTCTCCCGGTATCCTGGTATCCCCAAGGAGTCCGAACTTTCGGCCAGCTGATGTATTATCCACTTTAAATATAAAGCTTATGCCAAAAACAACTAAAAAGGTTTTCACCTATTTTAGGTTCGAGACCGATCATTTCTATGATACGAAAGTAAAAAGACTAAAAAATAAATTTGGAATGGAAGACTGGGGGGTGTTCCATTTCATTGTAAACGAGATCTACCGTGTCGAGGGATGCTACAACTGTAATTTGCAAATTTTCTTGTGTCTTTTTTTAGAAAAGTTAAATATGCCACTGAATACACCAGTAACTAAGGCTTTACAAGTTCGTTTCTCGTTCCTGTTGTAGTCTTAAAATAGTCTGCCTGTTTTCTAACCGGTAGCTACTGTCGGTAAACTTGATGACTTCACATCGAAAAGCAATCGGTCAAGCAGAGCATTGGCAAGGATTTCATCATTTAATGTTTCTACACATTCTGTAGGTGCCTTGTTGGTTGTAATGATGATGGATGTCTTCTCATGCAGTGTGTTTATAAGATTGAAAAAAGCTGTAGCTTCCTCTCTTTTCACAGGAAACAGCATGATATCATCTATTGCCAGCAGCTGTGCGCGCAGAATCTTGTTATAAGTCATCATGGCCGGAGTTGAGATATCTTTAAGCCTGAGACAATTTACGATATCCTCCATTGTCATCAGGTATGCCTTGTAACCGGCCTTGACCGCATCAAAGACAAGACCGGCTGCCAGAAATGTCTTTCCGGTTCCTGATGGTCCCATCAGGATCAAGTTATAAGTTTCACGGAGCCATACCAGTTCACGAAGCTCCTTCATCTGCCGGCGGTCTATGCCTCATAAAAATTGTAGTCATATTCGTCAAGATCATGTTTCCGGGGCAGACGTACCGCAACAAGTCGTCTCTCGTAGTCTTTCCTCTCTTTCATTTCAACTTCGGTACCTAATACCAGGGACAGGAATTCCGAGTAGGTCGGTTTTTCTTCCTGTGCATGATGCAGAATGCTGTCCATGCGGTTTGCAATGTTATAAAGCCGCAGACGTCTGGCGTGTTCTTTCAATTTTTCACTTTGTATCATTCAAAAAACTTGTTATATTGGTTTATATCTGTTTTTTCAGGATGACAGTCCGCTGTTTCCGGAATGGATGTCGGAGCTTGGATAGTCATCCCGTCCATATTGTCCTTGCTTCTGTGGATTGAGCCGGATATTTCCTGCACGGAAAGGCTGTTGTATATGTTCTTTTCCAGACAGGTCCGCAGGGCTGCTATCACTGTTTCTTTGCCGTATTCGGATATCACATGAAGCAGCAGTTTCATATTGTCCCTGTAATAGCGCGGCTTTTCCCTTTCCAGATTCCGGAGCCACAGAATAACGGTGGGGTCATCTTCCGTCCGCTTTCGGATCCGGACCTGCAAGTCATTCACACTCCATGTCTTGTCCTTATGATGTCTTTTGTCACATACATTTTTCCCTTTTCCGGACACAACTCATGCCTGCATATGAGTTTGCCGCTCTCTTTGTCGTACAGTTCGATATATCCGTTATTCTCAAGAAGCCACACAACGGTGTTCCGGTTTCTATAGGTGCTGGAGGGTACACTGTAGTAGTTGGTCCGGTACCGTACCGTATTGTCCTTGCGGACATGATACTCTTTCGGCTCGTCTTTGGGGGGGGGCACCGGTTCTCCATAGTATGGCAACAGATATTTCCGTTCAATCTCAAATTCCTCAGCCGGAACTAGGCGTGTGGTTCCATGTATCTTGCCGTTTCCTGTTTTTTCCAACCATTGCAGGACCTCGGTGTTAAGGACTTCCAGACTGTTAAATGTCCGTCCGGCAAGAAAGTTACGCTTGACATATTTGACCACATTTTCCACTTTTCCCTTGCTTTCCGGGTCAGCAGGACGGCAGAATACGGGCTGGAAATGCTGCTCGTTGACAAAGGCACGGAACGTTCTTGTCAATATGAGGTCACCCAGGTTTTCTCTGACCAGCAGGACTTTGTCCTGGTCATAGATTATCCTTCTCGGCTTCCCTCCGAAATATGCGAAAGCCAGTTCATGGCATATACGGCTAGCTGATGTGAAAGGCGTACAGGAAAAATACACGAACTTCTGTTTGGAACGGCTCATCACCATGACAAAAAAATAAACTTTGACAAAGTCGTCCCTGTATGTGGGCATGCGGCTTTCTCCGAAATCCATCTGGGCATATTCCCCGTAAGGGGTATCCGGCATTTTCTCATAAACACGTTTGGAAAGGCCCTCCTTGTTCAGATTATACTTACGACGTACAGTTTCCACAAAATTGTATACGGTTTTCCCGAAGACAACAGGAAGATCAGGATACTGTTCCTTCATCCAGTCATGAATCTGGG
>ENA-OQBT01000389-OQBT01000389.1-human-gut-metagenome-genome-assembly--contig:-NODE-389-length-27909-cov-3.883990_pt1 | contig 27909 bp, 33 predicted proteins | sample MGYA00242749_ERZ504557 | MGnify/ENA primary metagenome ERZ504557 (study PRJEB26092, sample SAMD00036243) | human gut metagenome | host: Homo sapiens | study: EMG produced TPA metagenomics assembly of... | reverse complement strand
GGAGGAAATAGAAAGAGTGAATTTATGAATGATGAAAAGCTAATTTGTGATGGTATTGATCATCAGTTGTACCAATGGTAGAGGGAGTATTTCTCTCTGAGTTGGATGTTCGTTTGCGTAATCTTATTAAGAAAAAACATCCTGAATTAAAGGAAAATGATTTTATTAGCAATAAAAATTTAACACATTACCGTGTGTTATTTCTGGATGAAATGGTTAATAAAGCAAATCGGAAGAATGATTTTATCCGTGAATTAGTTTACGATGTATCTAAGGATAACCGTTATACTGCATTGGATGTTCAAGGTCAATTGGATAAAAAACTGACTTTTGGTCAACGAATCGCTGATGATGTAGCACGTTTTGGTGGTTCATGGACATTTATCATTTCATTTATTGTTTTTATGGTGATTTGGATGGCAGTAAATGTTATCAAGCCTTTTGGAATTGCTTTTGATCAGTATCCGTTTATTTTGCTGAATTTAGCCTTATCAACAATTGCAGCTATTCAGGCACCTTTGATTATGATGAGTCAAAATCGAGCTTCAGAATATGACCGCCTACAAGCTAAAAATGATTATAATGTTAATAAAGTTTCAGAGGAAGGTATTCGACTGTTACATGCGAAGCTTGACCATTTGGTCCAACAAGATCAATCAGATTTGTTAGAAATTCAAAAACTACAAACAGAAATGTTAGCGTCTCTTACTAATCAAGTTATTGAATTGCAAGAGCAAAATAAAGAATTGCTTGAAGAAATGAATAAAATAACACTAAAATAGAAATAAGCCAATGTGTTTTAAGAGAGGACGAATATGAAAAATGGTATAGTAATGACCTTATTTACGCTATTGATGGTATTAGCGATGTTTCTATTATTCTATTTTATTTATGATGTCAAACCTGGTAATATGAAGAAAAAATTTTACCTATTCAAAAAAAGTTATTAGTAATCCCTTGATGGGATACGCACCTGCTGCAATGGAAGAAATAGTGGCGGATGATGTTACCCTTCTTTATGTGGACATTACTTGGCGAGAATTAGAGCCTAAAGAAGGTATTAGGAGATTGGTATGATTCAGATTGTGGAAAAGGTTTTTCGCCGAACTATAATAGTGAAGAATTAATTACTGCCTATGAAAAAACTATTCAAGCAATGGGAGATCGTTGGGGTGATGAGGAATTGATAAGTTTTATTGAATTAGGTGGATTAGGACATTGGGGAGAATGGCATGTTGATAGTACCGCGGGTGTTCGTCAATTGCCAGACGAATCTGTTCGTGAGCGGTATGTCGTGCCTTGGTTATCAGCTTTTCCGAATGCCAATTTACTCATGCGTCGGCCGTTTAGAATAGCGAGTGAAAATGATTTAGGGTTGTATAATGACATGGCTGGAAATTGTGAAGCAACTCAAGAATGGCTAGATTGGATTGATTCAGGAGGCATCTATTCAGAAACGGGAGAAAACGATTTAGTAATGATGTCTGATGCTTGGCAAACAGCACCAATTGGTGGTGAATTAACAAGTTCAGATAGCTTAAGTAGCCTTTTAGGAGATAAACTTTCACAGACGACAAGTTTAGTAGCTCAGTCACATACAACATTTTTAGGACCAAAAGTTGCCGAAGATATTGGTGACAATAAGACTGGCTATAATGAACTATTAAAAAATATGGGGTATCGTTTATGGGTAACATCTGCAAGCATCAAGCAAGAGTCAACGCAAAAAGTTGTTCTTAATATTACCTTAAAAAATTCAGGAGTTGCACCATTTTATCGAAATTGGACGACTTATGTTTATTTAAAAAACAAAGGTACCAATCGTATTAAAAGGATTAAACTAGATTTAAATGTAGCTAAAATTCTTCCTAATGAAGAGAAATCCATACCTATTGAACTTCCTATAAGTAATGTAAAGAAGTTACGGGAAAATTATAGTATCTCTTTAGGGATTGTAGATCCCATGACAAATAAAAATGCGATTCACTTTGCAGTATCTGGACAAGAAACTGCTGATACATTGCTTTTGTTTGATTAGTAAAAGTAAGTATAAAAATCCAGAAGAACAATATGTCAAATTTTAATCTAATAATTGAAGACAAATCACATTTTGGGGATTTGTCTTTTTCTGTTTACAGGAGTTGCTAATGATTTTAAGGGGCATAAATTTAGCTTATTGTCTCATTTGAAAATTGATGTATTTCTGTTTGTTAATAGTAAGTTTAACACGGGAGTAGCTACAAGCATCTTGTACAGATTAATTGATAGTAATTTGATACTCTGAGTAGAGATAACTTCGATATATGTTTGTAGGGGAGGTTGCCATTATTGTTTTTTCGATATATTTTGAAAATGGCTAGATTATATGTAGGAATCATTGATAAGTGATACTAAGCTTGAAATGTTTCATTGTTTGATACGTGAAGTAAATATTAAAAAGGTTTGGTATCAAAATATTGAAATTTTCAGACTAATTATTTGTCAAAAAAAATAAAATGATAGAATGTTTTTCACATAAGTTTTTTTATAAAACAAATAATATTAAATAAAAGGAGGTAAAATGACTGTTTTAATAACAGGAAACACTGTAATACTAGAAGAAAGTGATTTGTTAAAAATGTTTCCTGAAGAAAAAGTGGTAGTATTAGGGGAATTAAGTCAATCAAAATGTAAAAATAGAATTCGAAAGATTGCTTGGGAGGAAGAAATTGATATTGAACAACTGTTAACCGGTTATCATATAATCTCTATTCTATATCTTTCCGAATCCGTAGAACCTTTAAAAGAACTTGATGGTGAATTTTTACAGATTAAAAAAATCCTCAATGCTTTAAGCAAGGATTTTTGGTAGAATTTTTGTACGTAATGGGACCTGATTTATGTTTTCAAGAGGAAAGTAATCGAAGCATAATGCTATCAGCTTATCAACGAATGCTTTATCATTATTCACAAAATCAGCAATTATCTATAAAAATTTTACGATCTCTTTATCTTTATCAATTATCAAATTCAACGGATTATTTACGAAGTATCTTAACGTCTGACAATGACATAATGATACATCCAGATCAGAAAATTTATTATATTTTTTAATAGAGATTTATTGGATTTTGTGTCGTCGTATTTTTGATAATTGGACTGACGCCTTTGAAAGAATAGAAGTCCCAGATAGTTTTGATATGAGCTTTCAACAACTTTTTAGAGAACTTAATATTCATAATGTTGTATTTTCTAAAGAAGCCCAGTTGTCTATTTTAAAGCCACAGACTTCTGATCTTAGACAAGACTATGGATGGTTTCCAAAAGTTTCTTTATTAGAGGATTTATCAACTCATGATTTGCCAAGTTTTGCCACAGAGCTACAATCATTATCATTAGTGAATAAATTACGTGAATTTGCTAAATTAGATAGAACACCAGCCAGAGTCGTTGTTTTGCTTGGGTTACTTATTGTTAGTGGGGTATTTTCTTATTTATTTGGGGACCAAATATATTTTCAAACAGTCGATTATCGTTTGTTTGCTATTGTGATATCAGGTCTTAGTTTAGGACTGTTTTATGGTCTATGGGCAGCCGTTTTTGCATCAATCGGACTGATTATTCAAAATATTCTGATGGGGTTTGCTGATTTTCAAACGCTCTTTTTTGAGCCGACTAATTGGATTCCATATATAATCTACATAGTGTCAGGTTTGGTGAGTGGGTATATTAAAGAGAAAGATAGGTCTGACTTATCTAGACTTTCATCGGAAATTAATCATTTGAAACAACAGTTATCTGGTGAACAATCATTTGCTGAAGATTTATTATCAGAGAAAGTTGAGCTGACGCACCAGATTTTGGAACGGCAAGATAGTTATGGTCGGATTTATCGCTTTTTAGAAAATTTGGAAACACCATATTTAGAAATTTTTATGGTCAAGTTATTGGATTATATTAGTGAGGCTTTTGGTACAGATGAGATTGCGATTTGTAAGGTAGATAATAATCAGAAAAGTAAGTTGCAATTAACAACAGTGCAAAATACCAAACATCTCATTTTAACTGCAGAACAGTTAGCAGGAGTTAGTCAGCAGTTAGTTGATAATACAGTTTGGGTGAACCAGCATTTACATGACGACTATCCGATGTATTTGGCAGGAGTTTGGCAGATGGTGAGTTGTGTTATTATTTAGCCTTGGATCATTTACCAACAGATAAATTAAATCTTTATCATCAAAATCTTTTGAAGTCTTTAACCGGATTAGCAAGCCTAAGTTATCAACATCTTCGTCAAAAATTAACATCAGTTTCTCAGTATGAGGTTTTAAAGGAAGTAGCATTTTATCAAAAATTATTAGCGTTAAAAGATGTTGATTCGCCTTATTTCATGTGGAAAGTATTGAATTTAGGGCTTCTAGTAGAGGAGATTCCTCCAACAATGTTGAAAAGCTTGCAAGAAAAATTATCACTTTTTGATAGCTTAGGACAAGTTGAAAATCATCTTTGTTTGTTAATTAATACATATACGCAATCACTAACAGACTGGTATGAGAAGTTGTCTGATTTAGGTTTTGAAGTAGTTGGTGAACATAATGTTGAGGAGACTGTTGAAGCTATTGCGTTTAAGCAAATGATTTCGTGAGAAGGAGAAGTTAATGTTGTTTGCTATGTTTTTAGGATGCCATTTAGCCATTGTTGTTAGTTTTTTCTTAATAGCAAGAAAAAAACAACATTCAACTTGGTTTTTATTTTGACTCACTAATTATTTTTTTACCATTCATCGGAATTTTACTGGTGCTTTATATTTTAAAGGAAAGACAATCGCAACTTGTAGATGGTGAGTTAGCTTTTTATGAAGTGATTCCTTGGTTAATAGATGATACAACTGAGCAAAATCAATTGGAGGTGAAGGAAAATGTCATGCTTGACATTACAAATATTGTTCCTTTCCAAGAGGCGCTTTTGCTTAATCATTCGGGGATTAAACGTGAATTGATTATTGATGTTATTTTTGAGTCGCCAGATCAATTTGTGCCGTTGCTCCATCAAGCACGTTTAAACGAAGATGTTGAAGTGGTTCATTATGCCACAACAATTCTTTCTGAATTGACTGCAAAATATGATGAGCGTTTACGTCAGTTGGAAGAACGTGTTCAAAAAGAACCTAATTCATTAGAGAGGCATTGTGAATATGCTAATTTTTTAGAGCGTTATATTGATAGCGAAATAGCAGAGGGGCACTATGGATTGACGTTAAAACATATTTATATTGAAGAAATCAATGAGATGCTAGCAAGGAATTTTCCAGTTGAAAAGTCACGTTTGCTTACTTTAGCTAAAATTTATCAGAGTATGAATGATTTTGTGAGATTAGAAAATTTATTAACAAAGCTTTTTGCTCTTTTTCCAGATGATCAGGATATTTGGATGTTGAAACTTGATATGATTGTTTTGAAAAAATCGAGTTCTGATTTGAAGCGTTTTTGGAAAGAACTAGAGCAACATCATGTTTATTTTTCGGCTAAAAATAAAGCTAAATTGGCGTTTTGGCAATAAGTGTAGGGAATACAGATGTTAAAAAAAAGAACGTTTAGATTTACGATGATTCTTCCAGTTTTTCTTATTCTTGTAGTATTATCGGTAGGATTGTTGGTTGAACAGAATGGGATTAATTATTATAGTCATAAGGATGATTATTATCTATCTGATAATCAGGTTCAAACTAAGGCGGAAGCTTGGTTAACGTCTCAGCGACAAATCTATTGATTTATGATTCAAGCAATGAGACCTCTGAGAGTGCTATTGATAATTTTAAGCAGATTTTTGAAGATATGAAGGTTGCAACGACTTATATTGATGTTGACAATGAAATGGTGCCTGATTTTAGAAATTTTGATACGGTTGTTGTTCTAACACCAGATTTAAGACCACTTGGTGATACTGTTTTTCACTTAATGGAATGGGTTGAATCAGGTGGTGATGTCATGTTTGCGATGACACTACAAAAAGATGAAGTTACATCTGCTATTGAGCATAAGCTAGGTATTATAAATGCATCTGATACCTATGCTAAAGTTGAGGAAGTTTCAATTAAAAATGGCTTTATGTTGGGAGCGGGGCAGGATTATGCTCTTGATAAGCCCTTTGATTCTGCTTGGGCAGTTGAGCTTGATGATAATGCAGAGGTTTACTTGACAACAGGAGACGATAGTAAAATTCCTCTGGTTTGGGAATATGATTTAGGACATGGTCATGTGGTTGTTGATAATTTTGGTATCTATGAAAAAGCAGTGCGTGGTTTCTATTCGGCATCTTATTCGTTATTGAGAGATGTTGAGATATATCCAGTAATTAATTCCGCTGCTTTTACCTTGGATGATTTTCCATCACCAGTTCCACGTGGCGATGGAAAATACATTACACGTGATTATCAGATGACAGTTTCTGATTTTTACACGAATATTTGGTGGCCTGATATGATTAGTTTATCTGATAAATACGGTATTAAATATACGGGTGTTATCATTGAAAATTATGAGGATGACACAACAGGAAGCACTGAGCGTCAGTCAGATAGTTCGCGTTTTATTTATTTTGGTAATAAGCTTTTACAAATGGGCGGTGAGATAGGCTATCACGGTTATAATCATCAACCCTTGATGTTGTCGGATACTGACTATGGTGGTGCCTTTTCTTACAATACGTGGACGAGTGATACAGCGATTGAAAAGTCGTTAGATGAATTAATGGATTTCACGGAGAATTTGTTTCCAAGGAGTGAACGTTCGGTTTATGTACCACCTTCAAATATTTTATCAGCAGAAGGTAGGGCTTTATTAGCAAAGGATTATCCAAATATTAAGGTTATTGCCAGTAGTTATTTTTCAGAAGATTTTGTCTATGAGCAAGAATTTGAAGTCGCAGATGACGGTATTGTTGAAGAACCGCGGATAACATCAGGAGCTATTATTGATGATTACACGAAATTGACGATGCTTTCTGAGTTAAATATGCATTATGTTAGTCACCACTTTATTCACCCAGACGATCCCTTGGATATTGACCGTGGAGCAAAATTGGGTTGGGCTCAATTATATAAGAATCTGTCTAAACAAATGGCATGGCTGTACAAAACAGCACCCTCTATTCGAAATATGACAGAATCACAAATGGGTGGCGCTATTCAACGTTTCTCAAGTATTACGGTTGAAAAAGAAGAGGCAGAAGATTTTTATCAATTTAATCTTGGTAATTTTGTTGATGAGGCGTATTTGATGGTGCGGTTTAACAATGGTAAACCTGGTGATATAACGGGAGGCAGTTTGGAACACTTGACAGGAAATCTCTATCTTTTGCATGCAACCTCAAGTTCAGTAGCCATTGCTAAGAAATAAAGGTTTAGGAAGGAAAATAGTTGCGTATTTGTTTAATTTTGGAAGGGTGCTACCCTTACGTCAATGGTGGCGTCTCATCGTGGATGCACAATTATATTAATGAGATGACTGAGCACGAATTTGTTCTAGTGACCATTGGAGCAAATGCTGAAAGTCGTGGTAACTTCAAATATGAATTGGCTGACAATGTGGTCGAGGTCAAGGAAGTTTTTCTGGATGATGCTTTCCAAGTTTCTGGGAATTCTAACTTCAAAGAAATCTTTAACGATACGGAGAGACAAGCATTGAAAGATTTGCTATCTTGTCAATCTCCTGATTGGGAAGTATTGTTTGACATTTTTAATCAGCGTCAGGTTAATCCAAGTGACTTTTTGAGAAGTCGGCTGTTTTTGGAATTACTGACGGAAATTGTTGAGGAAAAGCATCAAAACCAAGCTTTTGCAGACCTCTTTCACACAACACGTTCCATGTTATTAACGGTTCTTTATCTGATGACCCAAGATATGCCGAAAGCTGATGTTTATCATTCTATTGCAACAGGTTATGCAGGGCTACTGGCTTCTTTGGGAAGTTATCAGCACCAAGCACCGTTGTTGTTGACAGAACACGGCATTTACACGCGAGAGCGTGAGGAAGAAATTTTGCGGTCAGATTGGGTATTGCCAACGATGAAACGGCAATGGATTCAGTTTTTCTATATGCTATCAAATCTTATCTATGACAAAGCGGAGTGTGTGACGAGTCTTTATACCAAAGCGAAGTTATTCAAGAAGAGGTTGGATGTGACATTGAAAAATGTCGAGTGATTTCAAATGGGATTCATTATGACCGATTTTCGGCAATACCTTTGAAAGAAGAGGATGGTTGGATAGATATTGGTGCGGTTGTTCGTATCGCACCAATCAAGGACATTAAGACAATGCTTTATGTCTTTTATGAGTTGTCTCGCAATTATCCCAACACGCGATTGCATATTCTAGGTGCTGTTGATGATGAAACGTATAACAGAGAATGTCATCAATTGATTCGTCGGCTAGGCATCAAAAATGTGATTTTCACGGGGCAAGTTAATGTGGTTGAATACATGGAAAATTTGGATTTTACCATTTTAACAAGTATTTCAGAAGCACAGCCATTGTCTGTTATTGAATCCATGGCAGCTAGGAGACCTTGTGTGACAACTGATGTTGCTGTTGCCGAGAATTGTTGGAGGGAAATAAAGATGATTATCTCGGTATTGCTGGTTATTGTATTCCGCCAACTTATCGAACAGGTCTGACACACGCCATGGAAAAAATGTGCAGTTCCCGTCAGTTGCGATTGAAAATGGGTGAAATTGCTCAAAAACGTGCGAGAACTTATTATCTCTATGAGATGATGATTCAGCAATATCGTGATTTGTATTTGGAGGTGGTTTGATGGCTGGAATTGGATTTGCCATTAATAAGGTTGTTAGAGAAAAACGTTTGACCTCAAAACCACGAGCCTTTGTTTATGCCTCGATTGTTACTGTCGCACCGCTTTTGCTGGGTGAATTGGTTCTGCTGACGGTCTTTATTTTGTCAAATTTGGCGAAAGTAACAATCACTGATCGTAATTTGATAGTTGCTATTATCACTTATGGTTTACTTGGTTCGCTTTTGATTAATGGATTTGTTTCCTTGGTGATTTCGCGGTACTTGTCGGATAAGATTTATTCACGAGATATTCGCCATGTGTTGACAAGTTATTGGGGGAGTCAAATTTTCACCCTTACTATTGGTGGTATTTTGTATGGTATTTTTCTACTTTTTTCACATTTGGGATGGCTATATGGTATTTTAGCATGGCTTTTATTTTGTGAACTATTGTTATCTTGGAATATTATTAATTATTTGACGATTATTAAAGATTATTGGGGAATTTTTAAGGCATTTCTTGTGACCGTAGTAACGACGTTACTGATGACGGGGATTTTTTTACTTATTGATTTCTCGGTTGTTGTTGCTAGTCTATCAGGAATAATCTTTGGTTATGCAAGTTTCTTTATTTTAGCAACCAATCTTTTGTATCAACAATTTCCTAACAAACTAGTCTACCACCATATGTTTGATTTTTTGAATGGATTTGATGATTATTGGGAACTGGCTATCATTGGCTTATGTACACAGATTGGTCTTTTAGGGCATGTTATTGTGATTTGGTTTAGTCAAATTGGTGAGCAGGTTCGTGGTTTTTTCTATATTGCGCCTTATTATGATTTGACAGTCTTCATTGCTTCTTTGACCATGTTGGCAACAACAGCACATTTTATTGTTTCTATGGAGGTCGATTTCTTTGATAGTTATCGTAAATATTACTTGAGTTTTAATAACGGAGTAACGCTACAAGAAATTCGTAAATTAGAAAGGGACATGACTGACAATTTGAAAAAAGGCTTGAAACGAACTGTTTGGGTTCAATTAATGGTTACGCTACTAGCTATTTCTGTTGGAATAACGATTTTGAATGTTTTACCCTTGGGATTTAATACGACAATGAATGGTTATTTTAGAATTTTATGTGTAGCATATGCTGTTTACGGTATGGCCAATGTAGTCACTTTGTCTACTATTTATTTTGGAAATCTATCAGGTAGTTATCGTGCTAGTATTATCTTTGCTTTGACATCTATTTTAGCAACGATTGCTAGTTTATATACAAGTATTTTGTTTTATGGATTTGGCTTCCTAGTTGCAACTATGTTTTACTTTATCATAGCTTGGTTAGATTTAGAGAACATTAGTAGCAATTTGCTATATCAGATTTTAGGACGGCATCCAATAATTGAAGCGGAAAAAGACGGTGCATTTCATTATTTGGCAAGTTTTTTTAAATCAAAAAATGCTTATTTTGACTAGAAAGGGAAATTACGAAAAATAACAAAAGCTGTTTATTAGTCTTTTTACTGTTAGCGGTGATCGCTGAGCTTGTTTTGATTTTTGGGCTTTTTACCAATAATGATGATTCAAGAGACACTACTACAAAGTCAATAACGACTGCTACAGAGGAGAGTTATCATTTGACGGATAATGATGTGATTTATAGAATAGAAGATTATAAAGATGTTCAGACCATATATTTAACCGTTACATGTGAGAATGATAGTGATAATACCAGTCATTTATAGTCAGAAGTTAATAATTTATTCGTTTATGATTATGAAAAAATAGGAGTTGAATGCTATAAGATTTCGGCTTTGTTGCAAGTGGGAAATGAAAATGAACCTGTGACTGGAGAGCTTGGCTACGGTGAAAGCTCCCTAATGCGACATCCAAATTCGTGGACAAAGTTTAAGTAAGAACCAACAGAAAAACTATAAAATCAAAATTAAACAAAGTAAGAGAAATTGATATGGATAGCGAACGATTAACCTGAATAAACACCCGACAGAAAATCTTCGTTTTCGAAACATGATGTGGTATGTATTGCTTCAAGATACTCCAAATGAGGCATACAGGGTTAAAAGTTTATGGTCAAAGGGAAAGAGGAGGAACTAGAATGTCCGTTTTATTAACAGGAGGAGCAGGTTTTATTGGTAGTCATACAGCAGTTGAACTCATTTCAGCAGGTTATGATGTGATTATTGTCGATGATTTTTCAAATAGTTCACAAGAAGTTCTGAATCGTTTGAAAGTCATTACTGGTCAGGAAATTCCGTTTTACAAAGGTTCTATTTTAGATAAAAACTTTTTAAACAATGTTTTTTATGAAAATGACATTGAAGCTGTGATTCATTTTGCAGCATTTAAGGCAGTCGGAGAATCGGTTGAGCAGCCGTTAAGTTATTATCAAAATAATCTGACTGGGACATTGATGTTACTTGAAGTGATGAAAAATTACCATGTCAATCATATTGTTTTTAGCTCTAGTGCAACGGTTTATGGCATGAATAATGTATCACCGCTGACTGAGGATTTACCAACATCAGCCACAAATCCTTATGGTTATACGAAAGTAATGATTGAACAAATTTTGACTGACCTGGCTTATGCAGACAAAGATTTATCTGTGACTAATTTACGTTATTTCAATCCTATCGGAGCACACGAAAGTGGCTTAATCGGTGAAGCCCCAAATGGTATTCCAAATAACTTAGTGCCATACATTAGCCAAGTGGCTGTCGGTAAATTAAAAGAATTAAGCGTTTTTGGTAATGATTATGATACACCAGACGGAACTGGTGTGCGTGATTACATTCATGTTGTTGATTTGGCAAAAGGTCATGTTGCTGCGCTGAAGAAAAATCTTGCTAGCAAAGGAGTAGCGGTATATAATCTTGGAACAGGTCATGGTTATAGCGTCTTGGATTTGGTGAAAGCGTTCGAAGAAGTCAATCATGTATCCGTTCCGTACATTATCAAAGATCGCCGCGCTGGCGATATCGCCACTTGCTACGCAGACGCAAGCAAAGCTAAAGAAGAATTGGGCTGGACAGCACAAAAAACATTGCAAGACATGATGCGTGATTCATGGAGATGGCAAAACCAAAATCCAAACGGTTATCAAGTTTAACAACCCTATTTTAAGTAGGTGGTAGAGACGGGGCAAGCCTCATTGCTTATGCAGTTGTAATAAGAGCATACGCAGTGGTTGAGTAGTTTCTAATGCGCTGATAAATCAGCTTTTACAACCCTACTTGACATCAAGCTTCGCTTGACTTTATTTCCCACCTCGAAAGATTCCCCAAATCTTTCGAGCTATGCGGGGGTGAGTTATAAAGGTTTGGGGCACCTTTATAATCGGGAAATAAAACTTACGAAGTAAGTGTCAAAAACGGTTTAGGAATAGACCGTTTTAGGTCAGCAACAAGAAATTAAGACTTGCTGAGAAATCAAGTTTCTACGAAACTACTGATTCGCTTTTTAATTTTTAGGCTCATGAATAAAGTCTCCACTGGAGACTTTATTTCAGATTGAAGAAAAAGTCCATTTTGGATATTTTTCTTCAATCTTTTTTCTTTTTGTTAAAAAATAAAAAACCTTAGGAACACCGTTATATCAGCATTTCTAAGAGTTTATTCAAATCGATAGACACACTCTAAATTTACAATATTTATACTGCTGAGAGGGTTTGTCTACGCTCTGATAAAGTCTCCACTGGAGACTTTATTTATCTCACTCCCTAAATTTTTATGTGAAAAGGTTTTTCTAATCAATCTTTAGGCTGAATTTTGTTATAATAAAACTAGTAGATAAAAGGGGGACAATTATGTCTGACAAAAGTATTAACTTAGTTATTGTAACTGGGATGAGTGGAGCTGGTAAAACGGTGGCAATTCAATCATTTGAAGATTTGGGTTATTTCACGATTGATAATATGCCACCAGCTTTGGTACCAAAATTTATTGAGCTGATTGAACAATCTAGCGACAATAATCGTGTGGCACTTGTAGTCGACATGCGTAGTCGCCTCTTTTTTAATGAAATCAATTCTGTTCTTGATAAAATCGATGCCAATCCAAAAGTTGATTTTAAAATTTTATTCTTGGATGCGACAGATGGTGAATTGGTTGCTCGTTATAAAGAAACACGTCGTAGTCATCCGTTGGCAGCAGATGGACGTATTTTAGATGGTATCAAACTTGAGCGTGAATTGTTAGCACCACTGAAAAACTTGAGCCAAAATGTGGTTGATACAACAGAACTCACACCACGCCAACTCCGTAAAACCATTTCAGAGCAATTTTCAAGTGAGGAAAACCAAGTATCATTTCGTATAGAGTGATGAGTTTTGGTTTTAAGTATGGCTTGCCGCTTGATGCTGATTTGGTATTTGATGTGCGTTTCTTGCCAAATCCTTACTACAAACCAGAACTCCGTGACCAAACAGGGCTCGAATCAGAAGTCTATGATTACGTTATGAATCATGAAGAGTCTGAAGATTTCTATCAACATTTGACAGGCTTGATTAAACCAATTTTGCCAGGGTATCAAAAAGAAGGAAAATCCGTTTTGACGATTGCCATTGGTTGTACAGGTGGTCAACATCGTAGTGTCGCCTTTGCGCATCGTTTGGCAGAAGAGTTAAAAGAAAATTGGGTTGTCAATGAAAACCACCGTGATAAAAATCGTCGTAAGGAGACTGTGAATCGTTCATGAGAAAACCTAAAATTACTGTTATCGGTGGAGGAACGGGTATTCCTGTTATTTTAAATAGCTTACGGCATGAAGAAGTTGATATCACAGCGATTGTGACGGTTGCTGATGATGGTGGTAGTTCCGGAACTTTGCGTTCTGTGACGCAGTTAACACCGCCAGGCGACCTTCGTAACGTCCTTGTAGCGATGAGTGATATGCCGAAATTCTATGAAAAAGTCTTTCAATATCGTTTTGACGAAACTGATGGTGCTTTGGCAGGGCATCCGCTTGGTAATTTGATTATTTCAGGCATCGCAGAAATGCAAGGTTCAACCTACAATGCCATGCAGTTGCTAACAAAATTTTTCCATGTCACAGGAAAGATTTACCCAGCCAGTGAAAATCCATTGACTTTGCATGCTGTTTTCAAAGACGGTCACGAAGTTATTGGCGAAAGTCATATTGCTGATTATAAAGGTATGATTGACCACGTTTATGTCACAAATACTTATAACAATGAAGAACCGACTGCTAGTCGAAAAGTTGTTGATGCGATTATGGATAGTGATATGATTGTTCTGGGACCTGGTTCGCTTTTTACCTCAATCCTGCCCAATCTTGTTATTCCAGAAATCAAGCAAGCTCTGCTGGAAACCTCAGCAGAAGTGGCTTACGTTTGTAACATCATGACCCAATATGGTGAGACCGAGCATTTTACTGATGCTGACCATGTGGAAGTGCTCAACCGCCACCTTGGTAAAGATGTGATTGACACCGTTTTGGTCAATATCCAAGAAGTACCGCAAGATTACATGAATCTAACGAATTTGATGAGTATTTGGTTCAAGTAGAACATGATTTTGCAGGACTTCGCAAGCAGGTGAAACGTGTGATTTCATCAGATTTCTTGCGTTTGGAAAATGGCGGAGCTTTTCACAATGGCGACTTTGTCGTTGAGGAATTAATGAATTTGGTGAGGATGAGGAAGCGATGAGTTTACAGTAAAAGTGAAAGAAGAACTGCTCAATTTGTCGCGGTTTGATAAGAGCGAATTATCAGCAATCATTAAAATGTCTGGTAGCCTTGGCTTGACAGGAGACGGACTTACCTTGTCTATCACAACAGAAAATGCTAAAATCGCTCGTCATATTTATGAATTGACTGAAAATCTTTACCATGTTCAGCCAGAAATTAAATACCACCAAAAGACAAATCTGCGTAAAAACCGTATTTACAATGTTTTTGTGGTAGCAAACGTCAGAGAAATCTTGAATGACTTGCAGTTGGCGGATTCTTTCTTTGGCATTGAAATGGGAATTAACCCAACTATTTTAGAAGATGATGATAAGGGACGCGCTTATTTGCGCGGCGCTTTTTTGGCGACTGGAACCATTCGTGATCCAGAATCTGGAAAATATCAGCTGGAAATTTTCTCGGTTTATCAAGACCACGCTGAAGATTTGGCGAATTTGATGCGAAAATTTATCCTTTATGCTAAGGTCATTGAACATAAGAATGGTACGGTAACCTATTTGCAAAAAGCAGAAGACATCATGGATTTTCTTTTGATTATTGGTGCTATGGAATGTAAGGATATTTTTGAAGAAGTTAAGATTATGCGTGAGACACGTAACGATATCAATCGTGCTAATAATGCGGAGACGGCAAACATTGCCAAAACCGTGACAGCTAGCATGAAAACAATCAATAATATCATTAAAATCATGGATACGGTTGGACTTGAAACCTTGCCAATTGAACTTCAACAAGTGGCTAAAATCCGTGTTGAAAATCCAGATTATTCCATTCAACAAATTGCCGACCATTTGGAAGGCACATTGACCAAGAGTGGTGTTAACCACAGATTACGTAAAATTAATAAAATTGCGGATGAATTATAGAAAGTAAAAGGAGAAGCATATTATGGCATGCACAACAATATTAGTAGGTAAAAAAGCGTCTTATGACGGTTCAACTATTATTGCACGTACGGAAGATTCACAAAGTGGCGATTTTACGCCAAAACAATTTATCGTGGTGAAACCAGAAGACCAACCACGTCATTACAAATCAGTCTTGTCTTCATTTGAAATGGATTTACCAGATAATCCAATGCGCTATACGTCAGTGCCAGATGCTTTGCGTAAAGACGGTATCTGGGGCGAAGCTGGTATCAACGAAGCCAATGTTGCCATGAGCGAAACTGAAACCATTACGACCAATGCGCGTGTTTTAGGAGCTGACCCTTTGGTTGAATCTGGTATTGGTGAGGAAGATATGTTGACATTGGTACTTCCTTACGTTCGTACAGCACGTGAAGGGGTAGAACGTCTCGGTGCTATCCTTGAACAATATGGAACTTACGAATCAAACGGTGTTGCCTTTTCTGATGTTAATGAAATTTGGTGGTTGGAAACCATTGGTGGTCACCATTGGATTGCTCGCCGTGTTCCAGATGAATGTTACGTCACAAATCCTAATCAGCTCGGTATTGATCACTTTGAGTTCAACAACCCAGATGAGTACATGTATTCAAAAGATTTGCGTGATTTCATCGCAAGCAATAACTTGGATTTGACTTACTCAAATGAACACTTTAACCCACGCTATGCTTTTGGTAGCCAACGTGATAAAGACCGTCATTACAATACACCACGTGCTTGGGCAATGCAACGTTTCTTAAACCCAGAAATCGAACAAGACCCACGTAGTTTCTTTATTCCATGGGCACAAAAACCTTACCGTAAAATTACGATCGAAGATGTCAAATACGTTTTGAGCAATCATTACCAAGACACAGAATTTGACCCGTACGGACCAGAAGGAAATGCGGTCACACAACGTGCCTTCCGCACAATTGGTATCAACCGCACTAGTCAAACAGCCATTCTTCAATTGCGCCCAGACCAACCGCACGATACCACAGGAATTCAATGGTTGGCATACGGTTCAATGCCATTTGGAACAATGGTGCCATTCTTTACTCAAATTTCAACGACACCAGCCTATTTTGCCAATACTGGCGAAAATGTCTCAACAGCCTCATTCTATTGGGCAAATCGTCTTATTGCAGCAATTGCTGACCCACATTTCCACCAACATGAAGGTGATATTGAAGATTATATCGAAAAAACAATGGCAGCAGGACATGCACGAATCAAACGTGTCGATGCTGCTTTAGCAAACGGAGAAAGTATTGATTTTGATGCCGAAAACCAAGCATGAGTGACTTTGTCCAAGAAGAAACTCAAAAACTGTTAAACAAGGTCCTCTTTGATGCAAGCAATCTCATGACAAACCGCTTTTCAGTCAGTGATTAATAGCATTCTCCCCTCTTGAACTTTACTCAAGAGGGATTTTTATTTAAAATTTTTAAAAGTTATAGACTTAATAAAGATAGAGTGATAGAATGTGAATGATTAAAAAAACTGAAAATTATTACTTTTTCAATAAAAAAGTAGCATAAGTTTCAATGAGGGGGATTAATAATAAGAGATTTGGAAAAATTATTCAAAAAATATTGTGTATCACGAGGCTTAACATTGTAAGATATTGCTGAAGCAGGAATTTCAACGTCATAATTATTACGTTTTGAGCAAGGAAAGACAGATTTAACGATAATAAAACTTGCTTTAGTCTTGGGGCAAATAAATATGCCGATTGTTGAGTTTATGCACGTTGTGGGAGATTCTCAGCGTAATCATTTAGAGAGAGTGTTAGAAAAAATTCATTACTATCATTCAGCACAAGAAGTCTCTGGTTTAGAATATTTGTTAGCAGCAGAGCGAGCTAACAATACAGTAAATGAGCTGTTTCAACACCTGAACACTATTTTAATCAGAGCTTATCTTCGTGACTTGTCAAAAGAAGATGGTGACACTAGCATTTAGTGACCAATTCGCCCAAAATTTCAAAATCACCTTGAAAGATTAATAGGGAAAGGTCAGGAGCAAAGCATACCAGTAAATCGGTATCGATCTTTGATATTGGTGAATGCTTTTAGTGCGAGTTTGCTTTATTATTTGTTAGTCTTTTGCTTTTCTAGCAGCCGTATTCATGGGCCTATCTGAATCATTATCTTCAGGAACATTAGTTCCCTTTAATTTTGATGTTTTAGCTAATGAACAAGAGTATGCTAAATTCTTTAAAAATTCAAATACGATAACGTATGTTTTTACTGCTTTGGTAACGATTATTTCGCCATTTTTACTAAAACAAAGTGTCCTATATCCATTAGCTTTGTGATGATTAGCTTGATTTGTCTGTTGAAGCTACCAAATAAAATCATAAAATTAGGTTCAAAAGAAGCTCCAGCATTTTCGTCAGGAATTCGTTTAGCATCATATATTGCTGGAAAAAGTGTAAATAATCCTCAAAATCTCAACCCTCACATAATCATCTTATGAAACTATTGATTTTCGTAGGGGCTCTTTATTTTTGTATGAAAAAAATAGTTTTTGTGAGAAAAAAGCTTGCAAAAAACTTAAATTGTGTTATACTTAACCAGTAAACTATTAACTAGTTAAGAAAAGGAGTTGTCATGAAGAAGAAATTTCTTTTATTGATAAATTTAGTTGCACTTTTATTTGCTTGGCAAATCAGCCATATCAAGCAAGTTTCGGCAGATGACAAGATTGATGTTGTCACAACTTTCTATCCTGTTTATGAATTTACCAAAGCTGTTACGGGAGATACCGCAGATGTAACCATGTTGATCAAAGCAGGAACTGAACCACACGATTTTGAACCATCTACCAAAAATATTGCAACGATTTCAGACGCTGATGTTTTTGTCTATATGGACGATAGTATGGAAACATGGGTTGATAGCGTTGAAAAATCCATTGGTTCAGACAGTTTAACAGTTGTTAAATCAACAGGAGATATGCTATTAATGGCAGGAACAGCTGATGAAGACGACGAAGATAGCGATGACGGTCATACTCACGAATATGACCCACACGTTTGGCTCTCACCAAAACGCGCTATCACATTGGTTGAAAATATCCGTGACGCTTTTGTTGCAAAATATCCTGATAAAGCTGATACTTTCAATAGCAATGCAGCTGCTTACATTGGAAAACTAAATGATTTAGATGCCGAATACACAGAAGCATTGTCAAATGCTAAACAAACAAGCTTTGTCACACAGCACGCTGCTTTTGGTTATTTAGCACTTGATTACGGTTTGACACAAATTCCAATCACTGGTGTGTCAGCCGAATCAGAACCATCAGCAAAACGTTTAGCAAGTTTGACAAAATATGTCAAAAAATACGATATTAAGTACATTTACTTTGAAGAAAATGCGTCAAGTAAAGTTGCCTCAACGTTAGCAGATGAAGCAGGGGTCAAAACAGCGGTATTAAATCCGATTGAAAGCTTAACAAGCAAACAAATCAAAGCTGGCGAAGATTATTTCTCAGTTATGGAAGAAAACTTGAAAGCTTTGCAACTGACAACAGATGTCGCTGGTAAGACTATCAAAGCTGAAACAGACACAACCAAGACTGTTCAAAATGGTTACTTCAAAGATAAAGATGTTACCGACCGTTCATTGAGCGATTGGTCTGGTAAATGGCAATCAGTTTACCCATATCTTCTTGACGGCACATTGGATCAAGTTTGGGAATACAAAGCTAAAGCTTCAAAAGGTGAAAAAACAGCCGAAGAATATAAGGAATACTACACAACAGGTTACAAGACAGACGTTGAACAAATCAATATCAGCGGTAAAAAGAATACCATTACATTTATTAAAAACGGTGAGAAATACAAGTTTACTTATAAATATGTAGGTTACAAGATTTTGACTTATGAAAAAGGTAACCGTGGTGTCCGTTATTTGTTTGAAACGGATGATGAAAATGCTGGTGAATTCAAATACGTCCAATTTAGTGACCACAATATCACAACAACAGATGCCGAGCATTTCCACATTTTCTGGGGTGGCGAAAGCAAGACGCACTTCTTGAAGAAATGGATAACTGGCCAACCTATTATCCAACTAGCTTAACAGGTCAAGAAATCGCCCAAGAAATTGTTGCTCACTAAAAAACTCATCAAAAAATAGTTAAAAAAGTCTGAAATAAAATGTCTCAGACTTTTTTTGTTTAAAGCTATGATACCTGTTACAACTGTGTTGTTCTTTGTTAGTGAAAAAATAAGGAAGTTTTAATAAGATGCTAAGCATTATGTAAGCAAAGGGAAGCCAATCAGGACTCGATTGCAAAGAAAAATGGTCATGAAAAGATTCGTATGTGAACTTATATAACCAATTCGACAGATGATAGCCAAGCCTTTTTGGAATTAAAGAAAAAAGACGCCTAAGGTGTTGGACATAAATTCCGTTTTGTTTCGGAAATAGGTGCGATTAAACAATTTATCAAGAGCGGAACATAGGAACCTGCCATAAGCAAAGACTACCTTTTGATTGACGGATTGAATGCGCTTAAAGAACGCTACGGCGACTTGAGTGTACATATGTTGATTTATTATGATTAAAGAAAAACATCATATTAAATGGGCAATCACAAACGAAAATTCGTGTGACAGTTGACAAAAATGTTACGTACCGTGATTACGATGTAGAAAAATCAATGGGAAATTACGGTAGTGAGCTAGTTGGTTATGGAAAAGTCACTATGGAGATTCCCCCTGGTCCCCAACCTGAACGGCTTAGAGCTCTTTTGATGAAACACAGCATTGAGTCAACATCATTTTCAAAATATGACACAGCCTATCGTAAATCGTAAGGAATAGTCTAATTAAAATGAATCACTTAGGAGATGATTACTGTTTTGAGTTTATTTAATAGTGTTTATACAGGTGTGAGTGCGACGGTAAATCCATTGATGGTTGCTTTATCTTTTTGGTCAGTCTTATATTAGGTGCTGTTTTAGCGCGGCTGTATCGTTATCGGACACTTTATACAAAAAATTTGTCATTACATTGACAATCCTTCCTAGCTTATTGTCAGTGATTATTGTCTTGGTGAATGGTAGTCTGGGAACAAGTGTTACCGTAACTGGGACAGGGACATTTAGTTTGGTACGTTTTCGTTCAGCTGTAGGTGGTGCGCGTGAACTGTTGGCACTATTTTTAGTAATGACTATTGGATCAAGTACAGGAATAGGCTACTTAACTTTAGCTATCTTGATCACAAGTGTTTTCTTGGTGATTTGGCTTGGTTTTGAGTGCGTTGCCAGCTTCTGAAAACTTTGTTATAATGAACTAAGATAGCACTTACATTAAGGAGGCACCGTGAAAGAAAAGCGTATTACAAAGTTCTTTTTAACCTGCGCAACTTTGGTTACTGGTATTACCTTGGGCGTTAACCTTTGTTTCAACATTCTACAAAAGCGGTTGTCGCAGAATCTTCGGAAACATCAGATACAGCAACAGCTGATTTTATTGCAAGCATTGGCGAAACAGCACGACAAATTGGGCAAGATCGTAACCTCTACGCTTCTGTGATGATTGCACAAGCTGTCTTAGAATCAAGTAGTGGGCAGTCTGCGCTCAGCCAGTCTCCTTATTATAATTTCTTTGGTATCAAGGGGAGTTACAATGGCAATTCTGTGACCATGCTAACTTGGGAAGATGACGGAAATGGCAATACTTACGAAGTTGACCAAGCATTCAGGTCATATGATAGTTTAAGCGATTCGTTGAATGATTACGCTAATTTGCTTAGTTGGGATTTGTATTCTGGAACGTGGAAGTCTAACACAACATCTTACCAAGACGCCACGGCAGCCTTGACTGGTTTGTATGCCACAGACACATCTTACGCTGATAAATTAAATGCTTTAATTGAGCAATATGGTTTGACAGTCTATGATGAACCAGCAAGCACAGAGGAAGAAACAAGTAGCGAGGACAATTCAGACCATGTCTGGAATGAATATCGTGGCTCTTACACAACAGCAGCCATTCTAGCAGAAGACGAAGCATGGCTTCGCTTCATTAGTCAATAGAATAGGAAAGAGGGCTCTTTGTCAACTGTAGTGGGTGGCAAAGTTAAGCTCTAGCGAGAACAAATGATGTTCTCGCTTTTTTGCTGTTCAAAGCGATGTAAATGCATTTTCTGAGTTGAATCAGTTCCCGTTGTTCATCTGTCATATTATCAACAGACTTGAAGGAACCCGTTAGTTTGGCTTGTCTGACCTACTTATCGAAGGTTGAGGGCGTTAACTCATATTCTTTGATAAGCTCACTTCGTTTCATTTCAGCATTGCGGAGGTCAACAATTTGTTGCTTAAAGTCATCGGTGAAGTGGCGACGTATTTTTCTAGACATATCTGTTCTCCTGTTTTCTTTAGTGTAGAACACTTTATAAATTCTGTCTAGTTTAGTGTAACCGATTCACTTAGAACTTTTTTGTAGATTTCATAAACACTTCATAATTGCCTTTTATAATAGACTTATAGTTAGTTTAGTAGATGTAGAACTTAGGATCGGTTAAGACAAATCAATGTCTAGGTGAGTAGAAAACTAGGTGAAGTCATTAATGATGGAGGTATTAGATGAATCCAATCCAAAGAGCTTGGGCTTATGTCAGCAGAAAACGACTGAGAAGTTTTATTTTATTTCTGATTTTATTCGTCCTTTTGGCCGGAATTTCAGCCTGTTTGACTCTGATGAAGTCCAACGAAATAGTAGAAAACAATCTTTACAAAACGCTCAATACATCTTTTTCCATTAAGAAGATAGAGGATGGTCAGACTTTCAAGTTATCAGACTTAGAGTCTGTGAGAAAGATTAAGGGACTTGAAAATGTTTCACCAGAATTAGAAACAATCGCAAAACTAAAAGATAAGGAAGCAGTGAGTGGTGAGCAGAGCGTAGAACGTGATGACTTGTCAGCTGCAGACGAGAACTTGGTCAGCTTAACTGCGTTAGAGGATTCTTCCAGGGATGTAACCTTTACAAGTTCGGCCTTTAACCTAAAAGAAGGACGCCACCTTCAAAAAGGGGATTCAAAAAAAATCTTGATTCACGAAGAATTGGCCAAGAAAAATGGTCTCTCTCTCAATGACAAGATTCGCTTAGATGCAGGTCAGTCTGAATCAGGAAAGGGACAAACCGTTGAGTTTGAGATTGTAGGAATTTTTTCTGGTAAAAAGCAAGAGAAATTTACGGGCATGTCCTCTGATTTTAGTGAAAATAATGTCTTTACCGACTATGAAAGCAGTCAAAGTCTCTTGGGAAATAGCGAACCTCAAGTCAGCGCAGCTCGTTTCTACCTAGAAAATCCCAAGGAAATGGATGGCCTCTTGAAACAAGTGGCAAACTTGTCTCTGGAAAATCAAGGTTACCAAGTAGAGAAGGAAAACAAGGCATTTGAGCAAATTAAAGATTCAGTTGCGACCTTCCAAACCTTCCTGACCATCTTCCTCTATGGGATTATGATAGCAGGAGCAGGAGCTTTGATTTTGGTCTTGTCTCTCTGGTTGAGAGAGCGGGTTTATGAGGTCGGAATCCTATTGTCACTTGGAAAAGGGAAAAGTTCGATTTTCCTACAGTTCTGTTTAGAGGTGGTTTTGGTATCAGTTGGAGCTCTGCTTCCATCCTTTATTGCAGGAAATGCCATTACGTCCTACCTGCTTCGAACTCTACTCGCAAGTGGAGAACAGGCAGCTCTTCAAGACACCCTAGCCAAAGCAAGTGGCTTACCCAGTAGCATCCTATCATTTACAGAATCCTATGTATTTTTGCTACTAATTAGTTGCTTGTCTGTCACTCTCTGTTTTATCTTTTTATTTAGAAAAACACCGAAGGAAATTTTATCGTCTATTAGTTAAGAAGGAGAAATCATGACTTTATTAGAATTACAAGATGTTACCTACCGTTATAAGAACACTGCTGAAGCAGTTTTATATCAGATCAAGTATAATTTTGAACCCGGAAAATTTTATAGCATCATTGGGGAGTCTGGAGCAGGGAAATCCACTCTATTGTCCCTTCTTGCTGGCTTAGATAGCCCTGTCGAAGGAACTATCCTTTTCCAAGGAGAGGATATTCGTAACAAGGGATATTCTTATCATCGTATGCATCATATTTCCCTAGTCTTTCAAAATTATAACTTGATAGATTATCTTTCTCCACTGGAAAATATCCGCTTGGTCAACAAAAAGATAAGCAAGGATATACTTCTTGAGCTTGGTTTGGATGAAAGCCAGATCAAGCGGAATGTTCTCCAGTTATCAGGTGGACAACAACAACGTGTAGCCATCGCTCGCAGTCTTGTTTCAGAAGCTCCAGTTATTCTAGCTGATGAGCCAACAGGAAATCTGGATCCTAAGACTGCTGGAGATATTATCGACCTTCTCAAATCACTTGCCCAAAAAACAGGTAAATGTGTTATCGTCGTAACCCACAGTAAAGAAGTGGCACAAGCGTCAGATATTACACTTGAATTGAAGGATAAAAAGCTTACTGAAGCTCGCAATACTAGCAAATAATATGAACTTGTTTTGATAGAACTATAAAATCGAATTAAATCTAGAAAGGGAAACTATGTTACACAACGCATTTGCCTATGTCACAAGGAAGTTTTTCAAATCTATTGTTATCTTCCTTATCATTCTCCTCATGGCGAGCTTGAGTTTAGTCGGTTTGTCGATCAAGGGAGCTACGGCCAAGGCTTCTCAGGAGACTTTTAAAAATATCACCAATAGTTTTTCCATGCAAATTAACCGTCGCGTTAATCAAGGAACGCCACGTGGTGCAGGAAATATTAAGGGTGAAGACATCAAAAAAATCACTGAAAACAAGGCTATTGAATCTTATGTGAAGCGAATCAATGCTATCGGGGATTTGACTGGATATGACCTCATCGAAACGCCAGAGACCAAGAAAAATCTAACTGCTGATCGTGCTAAACGTTTTGGAAGTAGTTTGATGCTGACAGGTGTCAACGATTCATCAAAAGAAGATAAGTTCGTCTCAGGTTCTTATAAATTGGTTGAAGGAGAGCACTTAACCAATGATGACAAGGACAAAATCCTTATGCATAAGGATTTAGCAGCAAAACATGGTTGGAAAGTAGGAGATAAGTCAAACTTGACTCCAATATTTATGATGCTGATAATGAAAAAGGCGCTAAAGAAACGGTTGAAGTAACAATCAAGGGTCTCTTTGATGGTCACAATAAGTCTGCGGTTACCTACTCACAAGAGCTCTACGAAAATACAGCTATTACAGACATCCATACAGCTGCTAAACTATACGGCTACACAGAAGAAACTGCTATTTATGAGGATGCAACTTTCTTTGTAACAGCGGACAAGAACTTGGATGATGTCATGAAGGAGTTGAATGGTATCAGTGGTATCAACTGGAAGAACTATACCCTCGTTAAGAGCTCCTCTAACTACCCAGCTCTTGAGCAGTCTATCTCAGGTATGTACAAGATGGCCAACCTCCTCTTCTGGGGTAGCTTGAGCTTCTCTGTTCTCCTATTAGCCCTTCTTCTTAGTCTCTGGATTAATGCTAGACGCAAAGAAGTGGGAATTCTCCTCTCTATTGGTCTCAAACAAGCAAGTATCTTGGGTCAATTTATTACCGAATCTATCTTGATTGCAATCCCAGCTCTTGTTTCTGCTTATTTCCTAGCCAACTATACAGCTCGTGCTATTGGAAATACGGTTCTTGCCAATGTGACTTCTGGAGTTGCCAAACAAGCCAGCAAGGCGGCTCAAGCTTCTAACCTTGGTGGTGGTGCAGAAGTAGATGGATTTAGTAAAACTCTATCAAGCCTAGACATTTCTATTCAGACATCAGACTTTATCATCGTCTTTATTCTTGCCTTAGTTTTAGTTGTGTTAGTGATGGCACTTGCTTCAAGCAATCTCCTCAGAAAACAACCAAAAGAACTCTTGCTCGATATTGAATAAAAAAACTTGCTACCTATTCTCCCCTAAATGGGGTATAATATAGGTAGCATTTTTATGTGTCTACTCTCCATAACTGCACTTGTCTTTAGAATGGAGATGATTGAAAAGAAATTTAAAGGAATGAGAAATATTTTTCTATGAAGATTTTAATTGTAGAAGATGAAGATATGATCCGTGAGGGGATTAGTGATTATTTGACAGACTGTGGCTATGAAACTATTCAGGCAGCAGATGGTCAGGAGGCCTTGGAGCAATTTTCTAGTTATGAAATTGCTCTGGTATTACTGGATATTCAAATGCCTAAGCTCAGTGGCTTAGAAGTCTTAGCTGAGATTCGTAAAACCAGTCAGGTTCCTGTTCTGATGTTGACAGCTTTTCAGGACGAAGAATACAAGATGGGTGCTTTTGCTTCCTTAGCGGATGGTTATCTGGAGAAACCCTTTTCTCTATCTCTTTTAAAAGTGAGAGTGGATGCGATTTTTAAGCGCTATTATGATAAGGGACGAGTCTTTATTTACAAGGATACGCGAGTGGACTTTGAGAGTTACAGTGCAAGTCTAGCAGGAGAAGAAGTGGCTATTAATGCCAAAGAATTAGAAATTCTAGATTATTTGGTCAAAAATGAAGGACGTGTCTTGACACGATCACAGATTATTGATGCAGTGTGGAAGGCAACAGATGAGGTTCCTTTTGAACGAGTGATTGATGTCTACATCAAGGGCTTGCGCAAAAAGTTGCACCTAGATTGTATCCATACCGTCAGAAATGTTGGCTATAAATTGGAGAGAAAATGAAGCGACTCAGTTTATTTAAAAAGATTTTTATCTACACTTTCTCCATTTTTAGTATTCTGGTCATTTGCCTCCACTTGGCCATATATTTTCTCTTTCCCATCACCTATCAGGGTAACAGGCGGGAAGTCATTGTCAAAAAGGCAACTAAGATTGCCCAGTCACTTGAAGGACAGGATAAGAGGACGATTGAGCGGGTGCTGGCTGTTTACTCCGAGACCAGTGACATCCTGATTTCAGTCAAGGGGGAGGTGACAGAGGACGGGATAGAGATCGCAGAGGGTATTCCCTTGGACCCTGACCGCCAGACGACCTCTGTGGTCATCGAGGAGCGAGAGGTAACGACTCAGGACGGTCAAAGCATGACTCTCCAGTTTCTAGCTTCTATGGATTTGCAAAAGGAGGCAGAGCAGATTAGTCTTCAGTTTCTTCCTTACACCTTGCTGGCTTCTTTTCTGATTTCACTGCTTATCGCCTACATCTATGCTCGCACCATTGTCGCACCGATTTTAGAAATCAAGCGGGTGACTCGCCGCATGATGGACTTAGATGCCGAGGTTCGTCTGCGTGTGGATTCCAAAGATGAGATTGGCGATTTAAAGGAACAAATCAATAGTCTCTACCAACATCTCTTGACGGTCATTGCAGATTTGCACGAGAAAAATGCGGCTGTTCTCCAGCTTGAACACATGAAGGTGGAGTTTTTGCGTGGGGCCTCACATGAACTAAAAACACCCCTCACTAGCCTGAAAATCCTCATTGAAAATATGCAAGAGAATATAGGACGCTATAAAGACCGAGACCGCTACCTAGCTGTGGCTTCAGAAATAGTTGATGAACTCAGCCATAATGTCTTGCAAATATTAACCCTTTCTTCCGTTCAGGAGCTACGAGACGAAAAAGAAGAGGTTTCTTTGCTGGATATAACAAAAGAGCTAATACAGGACTACAGCCTACTTGCCAAAGAGCGGAAGCTTTTGGTGCAAAATCAACTGACGAACCAGCAGGCTTACCTCAACCCCTCTGTTCTCAAACTTATCCTGTCTAATCTTCTCAGCAATGCCATCAAGCATTCTACTCAAGGTGGTTACGTGAGGATCGCTGAGAAGGAGGGCTGGATTTCCATTGAAAACAGCTGTAATCCAGAGGAACAAGAAAAATTTACCCAATCCTTCTTGAATACTAGCAATAAAAGGGCACAGGGCTCTGGTCTAGGCCTCTTTGTAGTTAAAAGCTTATTGGAGCACGAAGGGATTCTTTACCGCTTTGAGAGACAGGAGAAATGCTTATTTTTTTTGATACAATTTCCGAGTAACGAGTAAAATGAATATTGCATTAAACTAGACAGAATTTATAGAGTGTTCTATACTAAGTAAGAAGAATCTGATGTCTAGAAAATCTCGTTGTTTCAAGGGTAACTTTAAACAACAAAATCGTTGATCTACATTATACAATACTACCCAAAGGTGGCAAGATTCGATTAGAGAATACAGTTTAACACCCCTAACTTTTGATAAATAGGTAGGATAGACCAAACCCAATGTCATTAAGTTTAGTAAGGGTTATAAGACAACAAGTTCATTGATAGACTAGAACTCGTTAGTTATACTGTTTGGCTAGCCCAAACAGAAATGTTGCCATTTTATAATAAATAGTAAATACACAAGTCAGAATCTATTTACTTTTTTAATTAAATCTATTTTGTATCTCACATTTAAAATACCAAAATTTGGTCAATTTTTGG
>ENA-OQBT01000388-OQBT01000388.1-human-gut-metagenome-genome-assembly--contig:-NODE-388-length-27943-cov-2.555580_pt1 | contig 27943 bp, 40 predicted proteins | sample MGYA00242749_ERZ504557 | MGnify/ENA primary metagenome ERZ504557 (study PRJEB26092, sample SAMD00036243) | human gut metagenome | host: Homo sapiens | study: EMG produced TPA metagenomics assembly of... | reverse complement strand
GGTGGGCGCGGCCGTCGTTCGGCACGTGCGGGTCGCCGTGCATGATGTGGCCCACGCCGTGACCGCCGAACTCGAGGTTGATCGGGTAGCCGTATTCGCGCGCGACGTCGCCGATGGTGTTGGAGATGTCGCCGAGACGGTTGCCGGGCTTGGCCACGTCGATGGCGGCGGCGAGCGCTTCCTCAGTGCACTTGATGATGCGCAGGTCTTCGGGGTCCGGGTCTTTGCCGACCACGAAGCTGACGGCGGAATCGGCCACCCAGCCGTCCCACAGAGATGGCGAGATCGAGGGAGACGAGGTCGCCGTCCTTCAGGCTGTAGTCGTACGGCACGCCGTGCAGCACGGCGTCGTTGACGGAGGTGCAGATGTAGTGGGCGAACGGGCCGGTGCCGAAGTCAGGAGCGTAGTCAACATAGCAGGATTCGGCGCCCTTGCGGTCCACGATCTTCTTGTGGACGAACTCGTCGATTTCGAGCAGGTTGGTACCAACTTTGGTGGTCTCCTGCAGTTCCTTCAGAATGCCGCCGACAAAACGACCAGCCGGCTTCATTTCCTCGATTTCACGAGGGGTTTTCAGTTCGATCATGAGATTCTTTCTACCTTGTTGAGACTTGTTCTCAACTCTAGACCAGCCCGAGGTCAACCGCCAGAAGCCTACCTGAAATCCACTCGCAGCCCATTAATAGCCAAGGCCGAGAAAAAGCGCCCGGCAGCACATAGCCTGCACGGGCGCTTTGGATTGATTGTCTGGGGACTGGTTGCATGAAGCGTGAGATTACTTGCGACGCTTGCCGAAAGTGAACGCGCGAATCACTGAAGTAATCCCCATCACCACCATGGCGCATCCGCCGAAGATAATCATGAATACGGCGGAGCTCAGCGGCTCATCAGCACCACGAAGCCGGCGATAATCGAGATGATGGCATAGGCGATGGCCCAGCCGGAATGCGGGATACGCCACGATTCAACCAGCGACAGCACGCCTTCCATAATCCATCCGAAACCGACCATCAAAGTAATGAGTAATGCCAGCGTCTGACCGGTCATGCCGTAGTTGCGCACAACCACCACGCCGCCAAAGGTCAGCAGAATGCCGACGAACACGTCCAGCACACGCCAGCCGCCCGGCAGACCCGGCTCCACGAGAGCGCTGACGATGCGCACCACGCCGGAAATCACGAAATACACGCCGAGCAACAATGCGGCCAAAGCCAGCGTCTTGTTCGGCACCAGCAACAGCGCAGCGCCCAAGCGATGGCGCCACGCCCACCACGCCGTAAATGATGCGAATCTTGGTCTTGGCTTTTTCCGGCAGCCATTCCTCGATCAGGCGGAATGGACTGAAATTGCGACATACCAGTTGGTCTGCTGCCAGCCGGGTTGACTTTGATCGCCCCATGGACCATTCGGCTGCCCGTCCGCTTGGCTATTCGATTGGCCGTCCGCCTGATACCGCCGACCGTCCGGCCCCCATGCCGGCTGGCCGTTCGGGCCATAGTTCGGATTGTAGGCGTACGGGCGTAGTACGGGTTCTGGTTCGGTTCGCCTTGTGGCTGGCCGTTCTGCGCATGCTGATTCTGAGTGTCTTGCGCTCCCGGCGCACCTTGCGGAGGATATTGGCCGCCATGATTGCTGTCATACGCACCATACTGCGGTTGGCCCGGTTGACCCGCCGGATTCGGCTGGTTCGGCTGGCTCTGGTTGGGCTGGCCCGTCTGGCCATTCCACTGGTCCTCGTTCGGATTGCTCATCGTAACTCCTTAGCTCAAGGTCCATGTTCAGATTCCACATACTATGATAGACAAGTTGTCTAATTTGAACCATCACCACAATTAGGCAATCTGTCTAGTTCACTGACAGCGCAATGCCCATAACGCAATATCTGCACCATCAACGCTTCTCCCCCGCCGCGATTAGGCTTAGGGCCATGACCAACGAAACCGAAACGCTGACGTCGGGCATCGACCCGGCATCGTTCTCCTCCGTCATCAAGCCGACCAACGACCTGTTCCGCTACGTGAATGGCCCATGGATCGACACCTACCGATTGCCCGACGATCGTTCGCGCTACGCTCCTTCGACAAGCTTGCCGAAGACGCCGAAAACCAAGTACGCGACATCCTCGACGCCGACGACTGCCCGGCTGTCAAGTCTGAGGCCCTGTACCGCTCATTCCTCAACACCGACGCCATAGAGGCCGCCGGGCTTGACCCAATCCGCGACGAGCTTGACCTCATCGATTCCGCCATCGACAAGGCCGCACTCACGCGCGTGCTCGGCACGATCAACCCAGCCGGCGGCCCCGATCTGTTCGGCTTGGCCGTTTACGGCGACCCGGGCGACCCGGACCGCAACATCGCCCACCTTGAGCAGGCCGGCCTTTGTCTGCCGGATGAAGCCTACTATCGCGAGGATCACTACGCTCCCGTGCGCGAAGCATACGTGGCGATGGTCGCCACCCAGCTGGTGAACGCCGGATACGCGCCCCGCCGCCGAGTCCAACGGTGGCGATGAGCTGCCGTCCAACACCGGCGATGACGAGAGCAACGCTCCCGCCACGGTTCCCAGCGAAGCCGCGCTCGGCATGGCCCGCCACTTCCTTGCCGTGGAAACCAAGATCGCCGCCAACCATTGGGACAATGTGGCCACGCGCGACTCGGTGAAGACCTACAACCCCACCGATTACGCCGATCTGGCCGCCACGCTGAAAAACTTCGATCTCGGTTCTTGGATCGACGCTTGGCAGACCGCTTATGACGCCACCGAAGCCGCCAAGGCTCAGCCGATTGATTTCAAGTCTGTGTTCGCGCGCGTCATTGTGCACGAGCCGAGCTTCCTCACTGGTCTTGATGCGTTCTGGGCCGAGGCCGATCTGGCCGACCTTAAGCTGTGGGCCCGTGTTCACATGATTCTGGGCTTCGCCTCCTCCCTGTCTCGCGACTTCGACACCACCAACTTTGACTTCTACGGCAAGGTGCTCTCCGGTGCCAAGAAGCAGCGCGATCGTTGGAAGCGCGCGGTGAGCCTGGTCAACGGCATTTGTGGTGAAGATGTGGGCCGCGAATACGTGCGCCTGCACTTCCCCGAAAGCTCGAAGCGCCGCATGGAAGAGCTGGTCGCCAATCTGATTGACGCCTACCGCGTGTCCATCACCAATTCCGATTGGCTGGGCGAGGACACCAAGGCCAAGGCTCTGGAGAAGATCTCCAAGTTCACGCCGAAGATCGGCTACACCAACCACTGGCGCGATTATTCGGCGCTGAGTGTTTCCGCGGATGCGCTGCCCGCCGAGAACGCCAAGCCGCGAACCTGTACGAGACCGGCTATCAGCTGGCCAAGGTCGGCAAGTCGGTCGACAAGGACGAATGGCTGATGAATCCGCAGACGGTGAACGCTACTACGAGCCGAGCATGAACGTCATCGTGTTCCCGGCCGCGATTCTGCAGCCCCCGTTCTTCGACCCGAAGGCCGAGGATGCGGCGAATTATGGCGGCATCGGCGCAGTGATCGGCCACGAGATCGGCCATGGCTTCGACGATCAGGTTCGCAGTACGACGGCGACGGCAAGCTCAACAACTGGTGGACCGACGAGGATCGCAAGAACTTCGAGGCCCGTACCGGCGCATTGATCGCCCAGTACAACAGCTTTGTGCCGCTGCAGCTGGCCGAGAAGTACGCTGACGAGCCTGATAAGGCACCGCACGTGAACGGCGCGCTGACCATCGGCGAGAATATCGGCGATTTGGGCGGCGTGAACATCGCGCTCAAGGCGTATGCATTCGCGCTCGGCAAGGCGGCAGGTAAGTCCGACGCCGAAGAAGACGGCTCCCCCGCCGCCATCAAGGCACTGCTCGATACCGCCCCCGAAATGGACGGATTCACCGGCCTGCAGCGCTTCTTCCTGAGCTACGCCTCCATCTGGCGCACCAAGAACCGCGACGAGCTGGCCGAACAGTACCTGCAGATCGACCCGCATTCTCCGGCCGAATTCCGCACCAACGGCATCGCCAGCAACGTGGACCTCTTCTACGATGCCTTTGGCGTGACCGAAGGCGACGCCATGTGGCTCGCGCCCAAGGACCGTGTGCGTATTTGGTAATCCCCGTTATGTAAAGGAAAACCGCTGTGTTTGCCTCGCTTACAGGCGAACACAGCGGTTTTTCATGATGTATGGTTGGCACTCAGAATTCGGAATCACTGGGATTGGAAGATTCGGCGAAACCGTCGACGTAGGTTTGTTGGGCCACGGGCTGTGGTTGATTGGTGTCGGCGTCCGGTTGCGACATGACGGCATCGGCCACGGCCGCGGACTCGGTTGATGCGACGGCGATTGGCCGGAATCGGAGGTGACCCCAAATTCGACGGGGCCAGATTCCGACGAGGTCGCATACGGGTCAATACCCACACCGGATGCGGCACCGCCCGCGCCATATTGCGTTGGCCTAACGTACGGCGACGATGCTCGTTGCCCGTTTCCGCCATCCATACCTTCGACGGCACCGTTGGCATTGCCGTTACCGTTGCCACCATTGCCTCCGTTCCCATTACCGGCACGCTGTGGCTTGATCAGCGACGTGGTGCCGAAGGTCAGGTCATGCCCAATGTTGGTGGCTTCGAGAACGGTTCTACTGCGCGGTTCGCCTTGCTCATTGGTCCACTGCTCGGTGATGAGTGAGCCGACCACAATGATGCGGTCACCGCGGCGAACCGAACTGGCGGCGTTCACGGCCAAAGCACGGAACGCTTTGACGCCCACCCATGCGGTTCCGTAATCCTCCCATTGTCTGGTAGTCGGGTTGAGTCGACTGCGCGTGCTGCCCATACGGAATGTCAGCACGCGGAAGCTCTCGGTTCCGCCTAGTGTCGGATCACCGGCCACAAAGCCGGTGACGGTCACTGCTGCTTGTTGATTTGCCATGATCGGTCCTTTCCTCGGCCTGCTGGCCTGTTGTTTGGATGTGGACCGCCGGAGCCTGTCTCCGGCTTCATTGCCGGCTTGCACGCCCCAGCGGTACCTCCACTGTGAGGCATGACGTTTGAAGTGCACAAGGGCAACTGGCAAATGTGGATACTGTGACGCAGTTGATTTTTTAAGAATGTGGATAAGTTTCGGTTATCCACAGCAAAGCGCATTCTGCGACTGGGCAGAATGGCGCTTGATGCGATTAACGCCGAGGCTGAGTAAGTGGGACTCAACTGAGGGCGGCGAAGCGCTCGGCGAGCGCGTCGGCGGCTTCGGCGGCGGGCACGGCGACCTTGTTTTCGCCGTTGCGGTCGCGCAGTTCGATGGTGCCGTCGTTGACGTAATCGCGGCCGACCACGGCGACCAGCGGCACGCCGATCAGCTCGGCATCCTTGAACTTGACGCCCGGAGACACCTTCTTGCGGTCATCGTAAATAACCTCAAGGCCCTTGGCTTCAAGCTCGGCGACCAGCTTCTCGGCACCTTCAAACGCCACGGCGTCCTTGCCGGTGGCCACCACGTGCACGGCAGCCGGGGCAATCACGGACGGCCAAGCCAAGCCGGCTTCGTCGTGGTGTGTTTCGGCGATGCAGGCCAGCACGCGGGAAACACCGATGCCATAGCAGCCCATCCACACCGGCACGGCCTTGCCGTTCTGGTCGAGCACCTTCAGGTCCAGTGCCTTGGAGTACTTGAGACCCAGCTGGAACACCTGACCGATTTCCACACCACGCTCGAAGCTCAACGGACCGGAACCATCCGGGCTCATGTCGCCGTGGCGAACCTCAACGGCTTCCACCACGCCGTCGACCTTGAAGTCACGGCCGTACACCAGGTTGTAGTAGTCGACCTCGTTCTCATCGGCACCAGTGAACCAAGCGGAACCCTTGACCACGTGCGCGTCGATCAGGTAGCGAACCGGGTTCTTCACGCCAGCAGCCTCGGCCTGCGGGCCAAGCACCATCGGTCCGATGTAACCGGGCACCAGTTCGGGGTGCTGCTTCAGGTCTTCCTCAGTGGCTTCCTCAAGTTCGGCGGGCGCGAACTGGGCTTCCAGTCGCTTCATATCCACCGTACGGTCGCCGGGCACGCCGACGACAATCACTTCACGCCACGGCTCGTCATGCTCTTCATCCTCAGGGTGCTTGACGGTGATCACCACGTTCTTGAGGATGTCGGAAGCCTGCCATTCACGGCCATCAGTACGCGGGTGGTCGGCGTTGGCACGCTCGATCATGTTATCGATGGTCTTGGCATCCGGGGTGGCTTCCTTGGAAGCGGCGGGAGTGGTGGAAGCATCGATTTCCGGTAGTTCCGGAGTGCTCAGGGCCTCCACATTCCATGCCTTGCCGGAAGGTGCCAGCGCGAAGGTATCTTCGCCGATCGGCATCGGAGCCAGGAACTCCTCGGATGCGGAGCCGCCCATCGGGCCGGACATGGCGAACACAGTACGTACTTCAGGTCAAGACGCTGGAAGATACGCTCGTAAGCGCCGCGCTCGTCATAGTAGGCCTTGCGCATGCCTTCTTCATCGATGGTGAAGGAGTAGGCGTCCTTCATGACGAATTCACGACCACGGATCAGGCCGGCGCGCGGACGGAACTCGTCGCGGTACTTGGTCTGGATCTGGTACAGGGTGACGGGCAGGTCCTTGTAAGAGGAGTACATGTCCTTGACCAGAAGGGTGAACATCTCCTCGTGGGTGGGGGCCAGCAGGTAATCGGCCTCGTGGCGATCCTTCAAACGGAAGATGTTATCGCCGTACTCCTCCCAGCGATGGGTGGCCTCGTAGGGTTCGCGCGGCAGCAGGGCCGGGAAGTGCACTTCCTGGGCGCCGATGCCGTTGATCTCCTCGCGGATGATGGCCTCGATCTTGTTCAGCACGCGCAGACCGAGCGGCAGCCAGGTCCAGATACCGGGTGCGGCCTTGCGGATATAGCCGGCGCGCTGCAGCAGCTTGGCTGAATCGACATCGGCATCAGCGGGGTCCTCGCGCAGGGTGCGCAGGAACATGGTTGACATACGAAGGGTATTGGAAGTCATGTGTTCCACGATATTCGCGTGAACCGACAAGCCCGCCTGCTATTCGCACTATTCCGACCTTCATCTTGGCATTCGGACTCACTCGTGCAACAATGACGGCTAGAAGGTAGAAGGGCACGATGACGCAACCGACCGAGCAACAGGGGAATCAGCCGGAATCCTCGGAGCAGCCGGTGTATCAACCGGCCCCAGCATGGGCCCCGCAATTTTCTGCTGCAGCCCCCGCAATTCCCAACGGCAGTTCCACAACAAGCGGTATCGCAACAGCCAATGGCCATGCCACCGTTTGCGCAATCGCCTATGTCGGTCCCGGAACAAGCGGCCTGCCCGTATCAACCGTAACAGCCGGGCCGGCCTATGCTTCTCCCTGCCCCTACCCGAATCCGGCAATGGCCCAGCCGAACCAACCATCAGTCGCGCAAGAGCGATTCGGGCGTTCGTCGGGACGGCTGACCGCATCACAGGTTATTGAGACATGCGCCACCATTCTTGCCGGCGTAATACTCCTCGGTCTTGCATGGACCAACCCGCAACCGTATGCCCCGGTGGATCTTATCGCCGGCCTGTCCGGAGCGGCCGCGCTGATTGTGGGTGTGCGTTTGCCGCAAGTACGCCCGATGCTGCGTAGCTGGCCGGCATTGTGGCTTGCTTTGGGCGGCATCATTCTGATTGTGGCAGCCGCGCGCTATGAGGCGAGCCTCAAATCGATGAGGACGATTGCCGCGCGTATTGGCGATCTGCGGTGAATCGCGCGGGCGACCTGAGGCAGATTACCAACGTCCGGCGATAGCAGTCCTGCATACGGGGCAGTGCCCATTGCCACCGTATCCGGCAGATAAACGATTGGCAATGATTCGATACCAATCGCGTTCCACGAGCTTGGCCCGGCATTCAGGGTTTGGGCAATACGTGGTATCGCCTTCACGATCATGCACGTTGCCTGTGTACACATAATTGAGTCCCTCTTCGAGGGCGATGTCTCGGGCGCGGGTCAGAGTCTCGTGCGGGGTGGGCGGTACGTCCATCATGCGGTAACTGGGGTGGAATGCGGAGAAGTGCAGCGGCACGTCCGGACCCAAGTGCTCGCGTATCCATGTACATTCAGCATGCAGCTGGGCGTCGTCATCGTTGAATCCAGGGATGAGTAGCGTGGTGAGCTCCACCCACACGTGTTCGCCTTCTGGTGTGCGTGCCTCGTTGACCGCATAGTCGATGGTCTCGAGCACATCGGCCAGATGAGTGCCGGTCACTTTCCAATAGAACTCTTCGGTGAAGCCTTTGAGGTCGATGTTGGCGGCGTCCATGGCCGCGTAGAAGTCGGGCCGGGCTTCGGCGCTCATGTATCCGGCAGTCACGGCGATGGGATGGATGCCGAGCGCTCGGCAGGCTTCGGCCGTGTCGATGGCATATTCGGCGAACACGATCGGATCGTTATAGGTGAACGCCGCCGAATCGATGCCCCGGTCGGCCGCGACCTGCGCGATTTTCTCCGGACTGGCTTCCATGCCGAGCCGGTCGAAGCTGCGGGCTTTGGCAATATCCCAGTTTTGGCAGAATCGGCAACCGGAATTGCAGCCAGCCGTGCCGAAACTCAGCACACTGGAACCGGGGTGGAAGTGGTTGAGCGGCTTCTTTTCCACTGGGTCCACGGCGAAGCCGGAGCTGCGGCCGTAGGTGTCGGAGACGATGAGTCCGTCGTGGTTTGAGCGGACGAAGCAAAAGCCGCGTTGGCCGGGCTTGAGGACGCAGCGGCGCGGGCATAGTTCGCAGCGAGCGCGGTTGGTACCGTCGTGGAATTGCGTTTGCCAGCGGGCTATGGCGGGGTTACGAACATCTGTGACTGACGCCGTATGACCGCACGATTCCCGATGACCACCCTCCGGCGCTTCGCGCCACCTCTTGCCAGCGGGAGGAGATATGGTTGCTGCGTTAATGCTCGGCATAGGCGTCACCTCGTAGCGTTGACAGTCGATTTCGCTATCGGTCCAGTCGTAGGAAGGGCGGATACCGGCTTTGGCGAGCAGGTGAGCGACGAAATCGTGCGGATCGGGCAGCTCATCCCACACTTGTGGCAGGAATGTGGCGCTGCGGCCACGACGGTCGGCGAGAATCAGACCGTCTTTGCCGGGGCGTAATACTTCCTCAAGTTCAGTGCGCGAACGTACCGGGCGTTCGACGTTGCTGCCGTCCCGTTTGACGGCGTCGGTCTGAGGTCCGGATTGCAGCGATGCCAGAGTCGCGGTCTTCGAGCCGGTACCGCGCGAATCGGCGTCACAGGAGTTCACTGTAATCGGCTCGGGCTCACCCAAGACGGATACCTCCACGTTGAGCAGCGGGTATTCCGCGGCGGTGACCGGGGTGAAACGTGGGTCGCGGGTGGCGGCATCCACTGCGTGCTCGGCCACGTCCTTGCCGAGCGAGCGGTGGGCGACCAGCGAACCAATGCACCCGCGTAGCCGGCCACCCTCGGTCAGGGTGACGAAACAGGCACCGGGCTCGTTCAGCCATGGGTTTGCGGCAAGAATGGACGCGGTCGAATCAGCGGCGGTCGGATGCTCGATATGCAGCCGTTCCCGGATAGCGGCACGGGCAAGTTTCAGCAGCACCTCACCGTGGGATGGCGTACCCGATGTGCCTAAGTCATCTGCACCGGCTAGAGCATCTGCTTCCGGCTTGGATTCCCACGCGGCAAACGAGACATATCCCACTACCGGCTCGTCGGCGTCTCGCATTGCGGGGCGAGGTTGGCCGGCGAGCGCCACCACGCCGTCGTCGCCGGAAGTGGAACAGCCGAGCTCGAAGAGCCTCATGTCCTTGCGGCCTTTTAACACATCCAGAAGGCCGTTGATCGGGTATGCGCCACAGGCCCGGCGAGGGTGAATCGGCAGATGCAAAGCCGCAATGTCCGCAATGGTCTGGTCATCCAACGCGCGGGCGACTTCGTGCGGATGATAGTGCGAGAGATCCGAACTAATCACGATGACGGTTTCCGGGCCACCCCACAAAGCACGCAACACATCACCCACCTCTTGTGGCGTGGCATCGCCCGCGTTCAACGGCACGATAGTGAGGTCTGGGCCGAGCACGGTCTGCAGGAACGGAATCTGCACTTCTACCGCATGTTCTTGTGCGTGGGTTGGGGCATTGACGATCATTGCGGGAGCCGGCGCGCCCGGACGGGCATGTGTACCGGAGCGCAATGGCTCATTGACAGACAGGCCCAGAGCCTTACGCTCGGCTGCAATGTCTACCGGCACAGTGCCCAGCGGCGTTTCAAACGCCGCTGCCGTGGAACAGGCGACGCCTCGCACGGCCACGCGGTGAGTCGGCCCTACGATTACCGCGCGAGTCACGCTCCCCCGCCCACGCTCCAAGAGCGCGTAAGCGAGCGCAGCTGCCGTGCCGGAATATATGTATCCGGCGTGCGGCACTATTACCGCCCTCGGCACCCCCGCTGGAAGTGTGGGCTCCAACTGTTGCAGAAGCTTTCGGCCGTAATCGAGCTGCTGGTTGATTAGCTGTTTGAGCGCGGTGCGGTCAGCTGGATAAAACGAACCGGCCACCGCTGACGGACGTATTGCGCCAGTGATTTTGCCGCTGCCGTCTGCCGCGCTTGCTGCATCTGACGCACTAGCCACACTGACCGTATCGATTTGCACACCGGCTCGGGCGGCCTCGCGAACCTCATTGTTTCCACGAAATATCTCGGATAGCACCATAACTACCACCTCTTATTCCATGGTAGCCGTTCAGTTCCTCAATGAAGACAAGTTCGCAGTGTCTTCTTCGGCTTCAAGGGGCCGATTCCGCCTCTTGGAGACATCTACTTGCGTTTCGAGGGGCTGGTCATCCGCTCAATCGCACATAGAAACGGCTTCATACCAACGTCATTCCGCCGTTTTTAAGCGTTGTCTACTTGGACATCAGCCCCTTGAAACGGAAGTAGATGTCCCGAAAACTCAAAATCCGCCCCTCGAAGTGCAGAAACACTCAAATTAGCGGTCGTTCGATATATCGACCGTCAGAATAACGCGTCCTGGGCGAAGTCATCGTCGGGATTGGCACCGAATTCGTCCGGCTCGGCGGGTTTGAACGCGTTTGCACCTTCATCGGCCAACTGGTCGGAGGCCGCGGCCGAGGCTTCGCGCAGGTCGCCGTCGAGCACCACGCATCGGGCGAGACGAGGAACATGCGTTCGTTGACGCCGGCCAAATAGAGCCGCCCAGCGATTCGACTCGGGACAGCGCCACATATCCCATGCCTGGCGCGAAGGTGCGCTTCAGGTCCATGACCGCACGGTCAAGCGTCATGCCTTGCGACTTGTGGATGGTGATGCCCCACGCGCAGCGCAACGGCACCTGGAAGACGGAGCGAGCACGGTGTCGCCGTCCATCATCTCCATGTGGCCTGTTTCATGGTGACGATGTTGCCGTTCTCGAATTCCACGATCGGCCAGCCGCCCTTGTTCTCCTGTGCGAAGCCACGCACGGTGCCGAGCGAGCCGTTGACGTACTGGCGATCGGTGTCGTTGCGCAGGGCCATGACAGCCGCGCCTTCCTTGAGTATCAATCGCTCGGGGGCCAACATGTTCTTTTTGAGTCGGTCGACCAGGTTGGCAGGGCCTGCTGTCTCGGCGTGGAACTCGTGTGGATCAAGCATGATCTGGTTCAGGCGCATGTCGTTGAGATTGTCGGCCTGCCGGTTCACCGGGAACAGGTGGACGGCGACCTGGCCGGGCTCGGGCAGTTTGCCCAGACGAGTGACGAGCACGTCACGGTCGGACTGGGTCACGTCGCCTTCGCGAATGTCGGTGAGCACGGTCAGCAGTTCGCCGGTATCCTGACGGTGCTGTTCGGTCAGATAGCAGATCACCGGGTTGAGTTCGGGCCATACCAGCGATTCGGTGATGAAGCCTTCGGGGTTCAAGCCGGCACGGGCATACCGTTCGCGACTGGCGATGAATTCGGGCGTGGGGGCGATGAGTCGCGGTTGCGCCCGGACACCGAAACCGGCGGCAGCTGGAAGAAGTCGCCGGACAAGACAACCTGGATGCCACCGAACGGGCGTGGATCACGGCGTACTTCGCGGCAGACTTGGTCGACCATGTCGAACAGCCAAGCGTGCAGCATGGAAACCTCGTCAATGACGAGGATGTCCGTGGCCTGAATCTTGCGTTTGCGCCGGGATTTGATGAGTTTGAGCAGGCTGGCGCTCAGGACGGTGGCCACGCCGACGCCGCTCCACGAATGAATGGTTTGGCCGTTGATATGCGTGGAGGCGATGCCTGTGGACGCGGTGACTGCTACACTGGCGCCGTCGGCCCGAGCCTGGCGGATGAACTCGTTCAAGACATAGGTCTTACCGGCACCGGGCGCACCGGTCAGGAACACGTTCGCGCCGGCGTTCAGAATGGCCAGGGCTTCGGTTTGGCGCATATCAACCTCTCTAGACTCCCCTCAGGGAGGGGAGCCAAGTACGGCGGACTACTTATTGAGGATGCTGGTGGCTACGATGTCGGCGGCGATGGCCTTGGATGCAGCATCGTCCGGGCCGGGGGCGGGAGCCATAAACGCCTTACGGTAGTAGCGCAGCTCGTCCAAGGACTCGATGATGTCTGCGAGAGCACGATGGCCACCGTTCTTTGGCGGGCGGTTCTCGTACACGGCCGGGTACCAGCGGCGGGCGAGCTCCTTGAATGTGCTCACATCCACGCTGCGGTAATGCAGGTGGCTCATGAGGTTCGGCATGTAATGGTCGAGGAACTTCTTATCGGAGCCGATGGTGTTGCCGGCCAGCAGCGGGCGCACGCCTTCCGGCGTGAAGCGCAGCACGTATTCGGTGACCTTCTGCTCGGCCTCGGCCAGGCTCAGGCCATTCTCCCACTCGTTGATCAGGCCGGAACGGGTGTGCATCTGGCGCACGAAATCGTTCATATGGTTCACGGCCTTCTCGGACGGCTTGATGACGTAATCCACGCCCTCGTCCAGCACATTCAGGTCAAAGTCAGTGGGCACTACGGACACCTCGACGAGTTCGTCGCCGCCGAAGATATCCAAGCCCGTCATTTCGCAGTCAATCCAAATCAGGCGCGAATCCTTTGCGCTGTAAGTTTCTGCATCATGGCTGTCGACCATGGTAAGCCTCTTTTCGTCATGTCACCCGTTATTACAAGAACAGTTCAGACTATACCCCAGCGCATACAAGCTATCTCGAGCCACATACGCGAAAAGGGCCTGCATAAGCAGACCCTTTTCACAAGGAATCAACCCCTAACTAGCGCAAGCTAGCGGGCATCAACCGATCAGTTGTTGTGGAAGCCGGAGTAGTTCGGGGCTTCGGTGGTCATCACGATATCGTGCGGGTGCGATTCGCGCAGACCGGCGTCGGTGATGCGGATGAACTTGCCACGCTCCGGCATCTCGGCGATGTTGTGGGCGCCGATGTAGAACATGGACTGGTGCAGGCCACCGAGCATCTGGTAGAGCACGGCGTTCAGCGGTCCGCGGTACGGCACTTCGCCTTCCACGCCTTCCGGCACGACCTTGTCGCTGGAGTCACGTCGGCCTGGAAGTAGCGGTCCTTGGAGTAGGACTTCTTGCCGCGCGGGGCCATGGCACCGAGGGAGCCCATGCCACGGTACAGCTTGTACTGCTTGCCGTGCAGGAGCACCTTCTCGCCCGGGGCTTCCTCACAGCCAGCGAGCGTGCCGCCGAGCATCACGGAGGAAGCGCCAGCCACGAGGCCTTGGCGATGTCACCGGAGTAGTGGATGCCACCGTCGGCGATGCAGGGCACGCCAGCGGCACGGCAGGCCTGGGCAGCCTCGTACACGGCGGTGAGCTGCGGGACACCGACACCGGCAACGATACGGGTGGTGCAGATAGAGCCGGGGCCAATACCGACCTTGACGGCGTCCGCGCCAGCCTCAATCATGGCCTGAGCACCGGAGCGGGTGCCGACGTTGCCGCCGATGATCTGCACGCCGTCGAAGGCGGAGTCGTGCTTCAGGCGGGAAATCATGTCGAGTGCCAGACGGGCCTCACCGTTGGCGGTGTCGACCACGAGCACGTCCACGCCAGCTCCATCAGAGCGGAGGCACGCTGCCAGGCGTCGCCGAGGAAGCCGACGCCGGCGGCCACGCGCAGACGACCCTGCTCATCCTTGGTGGCGTCCGGGTACTGCTCGGTCTTGACGAAGTCTTGACGGTGATCAGGCCGGTCAGGTGGCCTTCCTCGTCAACGAGCGGCAGCTTCTCAACCTTGTGCTGGGCGAGCAGACGGTGAGCGTCGTCCTTGGAAATGTTGGACGGGCCAGTGACCAGGTTCTCCTTGGTCATGACATCCTTAACCTTCAGGGTGTCGTAATCCTCGGAGGCGATGAAGCGCATATCACGGTTGGTGATGATGCCGACGAGCTTGTTTTCCTTGTCCACAACCGGCAGACCGGAGATGTGGAACTTGCCGCACAGCTTGTCGAGGTCGGCCAGAGTGACCTCGGGGTTGACGGTCAGCGGGTCGGTGATCATACCGGACTCGGAACGCTTGACCACATCGACCTGAGCGGCCTGGTCGTCGATGGACAGATTGCGGTGCAGCACACCGATACCACCGTTACGAGCCATGGCGATGGCCATCTCGGACTCGGTCACGGTATCCATGGCAGCGGAGAGGACCGGGGCCTTCATCACGATCTTGCGAGTCAGATGAGTGCTGGTGTCCACTTCGGAGGGAATGACATCCGTCTCGTTCGGCAGCAGCAACACATCATCATAAGCAAGGCCGAGCTTGGCGAAAATCGGAGGAAGGGGAGCATACGCCGATTGGGCGTTCAATTCATCGAGGTTTGTAGCCATACAAACACTATATGAACACGCGCTGACCTTCACGACACACGCTTGTGAGCGCTCACTTATCCGCTGCCGGGTCCTGCACCTCACCCGCCTGCGAGTCCCGCGAATCCGCAGGCGAATCAGTCATCGAATCCGCTGCCTGAGAGCCAATCGAATCCCGGCTCTCCCCTACTGCAGACTGCGACTTAACCGTAGCATGCTGCGCGTTCTTGCGTGCGGATTCGAGCGTCAGGTTCTCGGCTTGGATCTCGGGAATACGATGCCGCAGATAGGGGTACATCGTGGCTATGGTCAGCACCACCACGGCGATGGGCATGCCCACGGCCACATGCTGCGCTTTGAAGAACAGAATCGTCAGCGAACCGAATGCGATCAGCGCGGCCCATCCCCACAGGATCAGCACGGCGCCACGCACCGAATGCCCGATCTTCAGCATGCGATGGTGCAGGTGCATACGGTCCGGATGCATGGGCGACTGGCCTTTGGCCAAACGCCGCACAATCGCCAGACACATGTCGAGCACAGGCAGGAACAACACCAGAATCGGCAGCAGAATTGGCATGAACACCGGCAGATAGATGCTGGCATGAATCGAGGCCGGGTCAAGACGTCCGGTCATCACAATCGAAGCGCAGGTGATGAGATAGCCAAGCAGCATCGAACCGGAATCACCCATAAACAGTTTGGCGGGATGCCAATTATGCAGCAGGAAGCCCACGCAGATACCCACCATCATCACGTCGATCAGCGTGGCCAACGAAGCATAACTCGGGGAAGACCGGGCGATGATATACGAATAGGCGGCGAACGCTATGCCACCAATCGCCACGATACCGGCCGCCAGGCCATCGAGGCCATCAACGAAATTGACCGCGTTAATCGAGGCGACAATCAGGAATGCGGTGATCGCCATGGACAGACTCGGCGAGGCGGTAATCAGCGAACCGCCCAAAGGCAGTGAGATGATCTGCAATCCGCCCCAAGCCACGAATACGGAAATCAGCAGCTGACCGGCAAGTTTCAGCATCCAATCGAGATCCCACAGGTCATCGGCCATGCCCAGCAGACTGATCATGATGCCGCCGGCAAGAATCACCCACATCTGGTAATTGCCGTTGAACAATCCCGAGAGAAAAGGCAGCCGACTGGCGAATACGGTAGCCACGGCAAAACCGATCAGCATGCCAAGCACCCATGCGCGGCGTGGGAATGGTGTGCACGTCTCGGGCACGCACCTCGCCAACCGCACCGATTTCGATGGCGACGTGGCGAATCAGCGGAGTCACCAGCCAGGTGACGCCACCGGCGATGGCGGCAATCAGTAGGTAGATTCTCATGCGCCGAGTCCACCGCCGTTGAGGTGGAGGGCCTTGCGAATCACGTTTTGGGCGATGACGCCTTCACGCAGGATCTCGATGCCGTCGCGCGCGTACGGATCGGCTTTGACGACGGTGCTGGAGACATGGCCTTGGGTGGGACCGCCGTCCAGATACAGGTCGACTTCGCTGCCGAACGCGTCAACCGCCTCCTGGACGGTCTGCGCGCTTTCGTCGCCGGAACGGTTGGCGCTGGACGCGGCCAGCGGGCCAGTCGCCTTGAGAATCGCGAGGCACAGCGCCGAATTGGGGATGCGGATGCCTTGCGTGCCGGGGCGACCATCGGCGGTGTCGGCCAAAGTCTCCAACGTGCAGTCGGGCCGGGCTACGGCAATCGGCGAGAACGCGCCAGGCAGAAACGCCGCCGACAAACGATTCAGCGGGGACGGCAGGTCGAGACCGAGCTCATCAAGCTGGTCGGTGGATGCGAGCAGTACCTGCAACGCCTTATAGCGCGGGCGACGCTTGAGCCGGTAGATACGGTCGATAGCGGCCTTATTACGCGGATCGCACGCCACTCCATATACCGTATCCGTTGGAATGACGACCAATCCACCATCCGGATGACACGCGCCGCCTGTGCCAGCGATTCATCCGTGACTTTCAGCGTTGTTCCGCCTTCCACGCTCACGCCACCTCCGTTCGCTTGTGTATTCACAATCTACCATTGCACCATTGCGCCCCGACTTGCATAGTTCATCATCGCTCGTTTGCCGTACTGCCGTTTTCCGTATTCGCCCCACATCGCCACAGACCGTAGATACAATGAGTCCATCCATGCTCTTTCGCGAAATTACAGGAGTGTTCAATGAGCGAAATCAATGCTGAATCCACCACCATGCTCCCGTCGAACTGCGTATGCCGCGCGCCAGCGAGCGCGAGGAGATGCTCGCCGGCAAACTGTACAATTCGGTAGACCCTGAATTGAATGCCCTGCGCGAGAAGGCCGGCGACCTGTGCGCGCGCTTCAACGCCGCGTCGCGTACCGATCATGCCGCCCGTGCCGCGATTCTCGATGAGCTGCTGCCCGGCCACGGTGCCGGCCTTGACGTGATGGGGCCGATTTTCTTCGACTATGGTTGCAACATCACCATCGGAGAGCGCGTGTTCGCCAACTTCAACTTCACTGTGCTGGATTGTTGCCCGGTGACGATTGGCGACGACGTGCTGTTCGGCCCGAACGTTTCGCTGCTGCCACCGATGCATCCGTTGCGTTGGCAGGATCGTAACGTGAGCAGGCACCTGATGGTTCCGCATACGACTGCGAGTATGGCAAGCCGATTGTCATCGGCTCGAACTGCTGGTTTGGCGGCAATGTGACGGTAATCGGCGGCGTGACGATCGGCGAGGGTTGCGTGATCGGTGCCGGCTCGGTGGTGACGCGCGATATTCCGCCGCACACCGTGGCCGTGGGTAATCCGGCCCGTCCGATTCGCGAGATTACGGATAAGGATGCTTCCGCGCTACAGTATTACGCGCAGTGATATATGAATGCTCCCGCTGGCGAGCTGTCAGCGGAGCTGACTGAGGGTGGTTGCCGGAAATCTCCGATAACCACCCTCAGCCTCACTTCGTGAGGTAGCTCCCGCCAGCGGGAGCATAGTAATGTGAGACGTCACGCGCCGAGGTACGCCTTGCGCACCTTCTCGTCGTGCAGCAGGTCGGAGGCCTTGCCCTCATGGTGATCTTGCCGGTCTCGAGCACGTAGGCGCGATCCGCGATGGACAGGGCCATCTTCGCGTTCTGCTCCACGAGCAGCACGGTGATGCCACGCTTGCGCAGCGTGACGATGATGTCGAAGATCTCCTTGACCAGCAGCGGGGACAGACCCATCGACGGCTCATCCATGAGGATGGTCTTCGGATGGCTCATCAGGCGCGGCCCATGGCATCATCTGCTGCTCACCGCCGGAAAGCGTGCCGGCCAGCTGGCGGCGACGTTCCTTCAAACGCGGGAAGTAGTCGAACACCATCTCAAGATCCTTACCCAGACTGGACTGGTCTTTGAGACTGAACGCGCCCATCTCCAGGTTCTCCTGCACGCTCATGCGGGTGAACACGTGGCGGCCTTCCGGCACATGGGCCATGCCCAGCGTGACGATCTTGTTCGCATGCGTTTTGAGCAGATCGTGGCCATCATAGGTAATGCTGCCGGATTTGGCAGGCACCAGACCGGTGATGGTGTGCAGGGTGGTGGTCTTGCCGGCGCCGTTGGCTCCGATCAGGGAGACGATCTCGCCGTCGTTCACCTTGAGGCTAATGCCCTTGACCGCGTCGATCGCGCCATAGGAAACGCATAGATCCTTGATTTCCAGCATCAGCGCGCTCCTTCCGTCAGTGTCTTGGCAATGCTTGGCTCCGGTTCCGCCTTGGTGGTGGAATCGCCGTCCGCGTCATCGTTGTTGTCGCTGCCCAAGTAGGCGGAGATGACCTGCGGGTTGTTGGCGATCTCCTCCGGCGTGCCGGATGCGATGGTGCGGCCATAGTCCAGCACCTGGATGCGCTGGCATACGCTCATCACCAGGCTCATGTCATGTTCGATGAGCAGGATGGCGATACCGAAACGGTCGCGGATCGTGTTGATGCAGTGCAGCAGATCCTCGGTTTCGGTGGGGTTCATGCCGGCGGCCGGCTCGTCGAGCAGCAGCAGTTTCATGCCGGTGGCCAGGCGCGTGCGATCTCGAGCTTGCGCTGCTGGCCGTACGGCAGGTTGGCCGCCTGGGTGGTGGCCAGTCCCTCGAGGTTGAAGATGCGCAGCAGGTCGATGGCCTTCTCGTGCATCTCGTTCTCCTGCTTCCAGAAGCCCGGGGTGCGGAAGATGGCGCTGCCCATGTGGTAGGTGAACGACTCATCGAAGGCGACGAGCACGTTCTCCTCGACGGTGAGCTGCTTGAACAGGCGGATGTTCTGGAAGGTTCGGGCGATGCCGGCACGCACGACCTGATAGGTCTTCTTGCCGTTCATCCGGGTTCCGTCCAGCCAGAACTCGCCTTCGGTGGGCTTGTACACGCCGGTCAGCAGGTTGAACACCGTGGTCTTGCCGGCGCCGTTGGGGCCGATCAGGCCAATGAGTTCGCCCTTGTTGATGGTCATGTTGAAGTTGGACACGGCTTTCAGACCACCGAAGGTGATGCCGAGATGTTCGGCTTTGAGGATGGGCTGGGTTGCGTCGCTCATCGTGAGGCCTTCTTCACGGTCTTGTCGTCGGACTGGTCATGCTGCTTGGCGCTGGCCGCGGGTTTCGCGCCCTTGCCGGCGGCGCCGCGGAACAGCATGCGGTTGACCAGACGCGGCAGTGAGAACTCCCAGGATCCGAAGATGCTGCGGGCGGAAGATCATGACGAGCACCAGCACCACCGAGTAGGCGAGCATACGGTAGTCGGCGAAGGCGCGCAGCAGCTCGGGCAGGATGGTCAGGCCGATGGCGGAGACGATCGAGCCGGTGAGCGAACCCATGCCGCCGAACACCACCATGATCACGTAGTTGATGGAGTTGAGCCAACCGGCCATGGTGGGGTTGAGCGAGCCGATGTACTGGGCGAAGATACCGCCGGCGATGCCCGCGAAGAACGCGGAGATCGCGAAGACGAGCACCTTGAGGTACGTGGTGTTGAGTCCGGAGGCGCCGGCGGCGATCTCGTCGTCGCGGATGCCTTGACCGCACGGCCGTAACGGGAGCGGCCGAACATGAAGAGCACGACCACGGTGACCACCATGATCCAGAACACGACGTACAGGTTGGCGGTGCGTTCGATGCCGATCAGCGCCTGTCCGGCGGCGCCTTGTCGAGGCCCATGCCGCCGGCTACCTTGAGGTTCTGGATGATCACGCGGATGATCTCACCGAAGCCAGCGTGATGATGGCCAGGTAGTCGCCGTGCAGTCGCAGGGCAGGAATGCCGATCAGGATGCCGAACACGCAGGCCACCACGCCGCCGATCAGCGTGGTGAGCAGGAAGCGGGCGGTGGGGTCGATGGCAATGCCGGCGGCGACCATGTATTTGGAGGTCAGTGCGGCCACGTAGGCGCCGATGGCCTCGAAACCGCAGCATCCCAGCGTCAGCTGGCCGAGCACGCCGATGGTGAGGTTCAGGGAGGTGGTCATGATGATGGCGATGCACGCGGTCATCATGATGCCCTTGATGTAGGAGTCGGCCAAGCCGGATTCGCACAGCGCCATCACGATGCCGAACGCGGCGAGGATGCCGATGAAGCACACCAGATAGGACTGTTTGGTGGAAAGCATTGTCTTCTTCATCTGATCAGACCTTCTCCCTTCGTTCTTGCCCATAATGCCGGACGGTTTGACGAGCAGCACGATGATCAGGATGGCGAACACGATGCGTCGGAGAACGCCGAGGTGATGATGCCCGCCGTGATGGTGCCGATATACGCCTTGGTCAGGCTTTCGATCAGACCGATGGCCAGACCACCGATCATGGCGCCCGGGATGGAACCAATGCCGCCGAGCACGGCGGCGACGAACGCCTTCAGGCCCAGCATGGCGCCCATCATAGGCGAGACCTGCGGGTAGGCGGCGCAGTACATCAGCGAGGCGACCGCGGCCAGACCGGAGCCGATGGCGAATGTCAGGGCGATGGTGGAGTTCACGTTGATACCCATGAGCACGGCGGCCTCCTTGTCTTCGGAGACGGCGCGCATGGCCTTGCCCTGCCTGGTGAATTTGACGAACAGCTGCAGGCCCACCATGATGACCAGGCCGATGACGATGGTCAGCAGGGTGTCTCCCGGCAGCTTGAGCTTGCCGAACGCGATGGACGGCAGGTGGAAGATGGTCGGGACGGTCTGGAAGTCGGCGCCGAAGATGGCCTGTGAGCCGTTCTCCAGCAGCAACGACATGGCGATGGCGGTGATCAGGGCGGTCATGGAGTTGCCCTTTTCACGCACCGGCTTATAGGCGGCCTTTTCGACGATCACGCCGACGGCCACGCATACCAGGATGGCGGGAATGACCGCCACCCAGGCGGGCAGTCCCATGGCACGATGGCCGGAATGGTGAGCATGAGCACGTAGGCTCCGACCATGATGAAATCGCCGTGGGCAAAGTTGATCAGTCGGATGATGCCGTAGACCATGGTGTAGCCCAATGCCACCAGCGCGTACACGCTGCCGATTTTCAGACCGTTGAACAGCTGGCTGATGAACATGATGATCTGATCGGTCATAGCTCCCCCTTTCTATCAATGTTGTGGTTCTCTACCGCTGCGCGCGTAGAGATATTCGTATGTCTTGCGATTGATGGCGCGATACGCCCGCGCCTGGCGATATCCGCATATCGACGGCTGTCCTTATGCATCCGAGCCCGTGAAAACACGAAAGGGAGAGGACCGGCAAAACCGGTCGCTCTCCTGTTCATGCGGAAGTCATGCTAGGACATCGTGATTATGCGGTGGGAATTCATGGAATTCACTTGGCTGCACGGTGGTGTTGTACACCGGCTTGCCGTCCTTCATTTCCAGCACGGTCACGGACTTGGTCGGCGAGCCGGACTTGTCCATGGTGAACTTGCCGGTCACACCGTCGAAGGTCATGCCGGCCACGGCGTTGCGCACATCCTCACGGGTGGCGTTCTCGCCAGCCTTCTCGATGGCCTGCTTGATCATGTAGATGGTGTCGTAGCCAGAGCGGCGAACGTGTTCGGCTCGGCGTTGTTCTTGGACTTGTAGGACTTGATGAAGTCCTGCACCTTGGTGTTGGTGTTGTCGTCGGCGGAGTAGTGGGTGGTGTAGTAGGTCTTGTTGTACTGGGACTTGTCACCGGTGAGCTTGAGGCCATCGTATCCGTCGGGTCCCATCACGTAGCCCTCGAAACCCACGGAGCGGGCCTGCGGGATGATGTACGGGCCAGCCACGGAGTAGTAGTACGGAGCGTAGAGCAGCTCGGCGCCGGAAGCCTGGATCTTCTGCAGCTGGGCGGAGTACTCGGTGTCGTCGGCGGAGGAGGAGCTTTCCTTGTCCACCACTTCGAGGCCGAGCTTTTCGGCGGCTTGGCGAAGGCCTCTCCCACGCCGGAGGAGTACGGATCGCCGGTGCCGTAGAGCACGGCCACCTTCTTGACCTTCAGGTTCTCGGCGGCGAAGCGTGCAGCACCTCACCCTGGTAGGAGTCCTTGAAGCAGGTGCGGAACAGGTAATTGCCGGTTTCGATGGAGTCGGAGGTGGCGGCCGGGGCGATGGTGACCAGCTTGGACTGGTCGGCCAGCGGAGCCACGGCCGCGGTGGTGGAGGAGATGGTCGGGCCGACCACGCCGAGCACGCTGTTGTCGCCGGCGAGCTTGTTGAAGCGTTGGAGCTCGGTGGCGTCGCCCTTGTCGTCCATGGACTCGAGCTTGACCTTCTTGCCGTTGATGCCGCCCTTGGCGTTGATCTCGGAGACCGCCAGCTCGAAGCCCTTGACCTCGGCCTCGCCGTAAGCGGCGGCGGTACCGGAGTTGGTGGTCACGGTGCCGATGGTGATGGAGTCGCCGGAGCTTGGCACTGGAGCTGGAGGAATCATCCATGCTGCCGCCGGAGCAGCCCGCGAGGGACAACGCCATAACAGCGGCCGCGCTGGCCGCAACGAACTTAGTGGAGAACTTCACGTTCATCCTCTTCCTTCTTCCTTGGGATATTTCAACATCGTTCATCTGTCAACCAACGCGCGGGATGTGCGCGTGAGACGTTCCACTCACATAATTCGCATACCACAGAACTACATCACACGGCTTGTGACCGTCATTCACGTCTCTCTCATCCGATGTTTGTCGCGGACTGTTATAACCAGACCGGCTTTGAACCCGCAATAAATTGTTCTTATTATGAGACAGCGCAATTACGGAAACGAGAATACAATCCCAAGGAAATGTGGGATTCGTGGGGCTTAGGACACTGCAAACAGGTAGCGGTCGCGACCCGTCCAGTCCTGGCCGGTCGATGCGGCAGCGAATCCGGTGGCCCTGGCAAAGGCCACGAGACGATCCCCCTGGGTCACGTCATGTTCCATGACAAGCACGCCCCCAGGCTTGAGAAGACGGCAGGCCCGCTCGATAATGCGCTCGGGAATCAACGTACCGTCCATCGAGCCGCCATACAAAGCCAATTCCGGATCCCAATCACGCACTTCCGGCTGCTCGGGAATATCGGTCTGCGGCACGTAGGGGGATTGGTGATGACGATATCGACGGTGCCGTCCAATTGGGCCAATGTGGCGAAGGACGTGGCATCCGCGATTTCCAGATGGTAATTCGAGGCAATGGATGGGTACTTTTTCGCGGTTTCCGACAGATTCCTTCGCGTCCATTCGGCGGTGTTCGGCGACAGCTCCACCGCCCACACCTGGCTGCCGGGCACCTCGCTGACAACGGACAGCCCAATCGCGCCGGAGCCGGCGCACAAATCGACCACACAAGGATGGATCATGCCGTTTTTTGTCAGCCAGTCAAGGCCGGCCTGCACCACGGTTTCGGTTTCCGGACGAGGAATGAACACTCCGGGACCGACCTTCAGGTCAAGGTAGCGGAAAGGAGCATGCCCGGTGATGTATTGCAGCGGCTCGCGCTTGGCACGGCGGTCGAGCATGGCACGGAAGACGGCAAGCTGTCCGGTTGTGCCAAGTTCCTCCCCCATAAGCAGAGCCCTGTCGACGTCGCGCAGTTCAACGCCTGCCGCCTCGGCAAGGAGCAACTTGGCATCATGCTCAGGCGTCTCAATACCCGCTTCGCGCAATTGCGAAGAGGCTTGGTTGATGATGTCGGTAATAAGCACTGGCGGTCTCCGTTGATCGGACATTAGGCTCCCCTCAGTCAGCTTCGCTGACAGCTCCCCTCACAGAGGGGAGCCATCCGGCAAAGTCATTTCTGATTGGCCAGACGGTCGGCTCGTCGGTGGATGTCGGAATCGATGACGGCCTGCAGGTCGCCGTCGAGCACGGCGTCAAGGTTGTAAGCCTTGTAATTCGTGCGATGGTCGACGATACGGTTTTCCGGGAAGTTGTATGTGCGGATTCGCTCGGAGCGATCAAGCGAACGTACCTGCGAGTGACGCATGTCGGCGGCCTCGGCGGCCTCCTGCTCATGCTTCATGGCCAGCAGGCGGGACTTCAGTACGCGCAACGCGGCGGCACGGTTCTGAATCTGCGACTTCTCATCCTGCATGTTCACCGTGATTCCGGTTGGCAGGTGGGTCATGCGCACGGCGGAATACGTGGTGTTCACGGACTGGCCGCCGGGGCCGGAGCTCATGAAGATGTCGATTTTCAGGTCTTTCGGATCGATCTCGATCTCGTCGTCATCCTCGTCGGCCTCGGGGAACACGATGACGCCGGCAGCGGAAGTCTGGATACGGCCCTGCGATTCGGTGACGGGGATGCGCTGCACACGGTGTACGCCGCCCTCGTACTTCATCGAAGCCCACACGCCGTCTTCGGGAGCGGGCGTGCCCTTGGCGCGGATGGCGATCTGCACGTCCTTGACGCCGCCGAGCTCGGTGGTGTTCTCGGACTGCACGTTCACGCTCCAGCCACGCTTCTCGCGTAACGGGTGTACATGCGCAGCAGGTCGCCGGCGAACAGTGCGGCTTCCTCGCCGCCGGTGCCGGCCTTGATCTCCATGATGGTGTCGCGCGCATCATCCGGGTCACGCGGGATCAGCGCGGTGCGCAGCTTCTCCTCGACACCGGGCAGTTCGTCTTCAAGACGCTTGGCTTCCTCGGCGAAGTCAGCGTCCTCGCCGGCCATCTCCTGAGCGGCTGCCAGATCGTCCTTCACCTGCAACCAGGCTTTGTAGGCACCCACGATGGCACCCAGTTCGGCGTGACGACGACCCAGCTTGCGCAGCTTGTCCGGGTTGGACACGACTTCGGGGCTTGCCATCTGTTCTTCGATGGACTGGTACTCCTCAAGCGCGGTTGCCGCCGCCGGGAACTGTTCGTCTGCCATAACACACTTTCTTCTGTATGGTGCTGTTCTGTTCGATTATTCGATTGCGCAGGTCAATGCTGCAACAAAACTTGTCAAAGAATACAAAAAACGCCAGTCCTCGATCGGGTATGCCGGAGCATGCCAAATCGAATCGGACTGGCGTGAAGTATGCTACTTGCTCTTCTTGCCGTAGCGCTTCTCGAAGCGAGCAACGCGGCCACCGGTGTCAAGAATCTTCTGCTTGCCGGTGTAGAACGGGTGGCACTGAGAGCACACGTCAACGAACATGTGATCTTCCTTGCCAGCGGTGCGGGTCACGAAGGTGTTGCCGCACGAGCACGTCACCTCAACGGGGTGATAATCAGGATGGATACCCTGCTGCATTTTACGTCTCCTATGGATTCGGGGGACCCGGGTCGTCATGCCCCTATGGCAAGACGTGAACCGGAACCTAAGGGATTGTACGCGCCTATCTGGACGTGAAGACGCGCTGCGCCGCCGCAGGAGACGACGCAAAAGAGTGGGGCCGCAGGGGCTTGAACCCTGGACCGGGCGATTATGAGTCGCATGCTCTAACCGACTGAGCTACGGCCCCACGTTCGCTGCGTAAAACAGCCAACTTGCCAAAGTGTAGCACGAGCCCGCTAATGCCGGCACGCGCGCCATGCACCCATACCATGCACCCGCCAGCAACAAGCAGCATCTCCCGGCGCTACTTCTCCCCCATGTACCCCAACGGTTCTCGATGAACCGTCGCAAGCCCATTTCGGCCGCGCCATATAGCGAGGGATGCAGCGCCACCGGCGGCACAAACACGCGAATCTTCACATTCGGGTATCCCAGAATTTCCGAACGCAGCCGGCCTTCAAGCACGGTGGCCAGCTCGTCGCCGAAGTGCGTCCACAGTCCGCCCAACAGCACCGTATCGACATCCACCAGATTCACGGCGGAAGCGATGGCGGAAACCAGCGCATCGGCGGCCTGATCGACCACTTTGGCCACATCCGAATCCCCGGCTCGCCAACGCTGGAGGAACATATCGATGGCCTCGCTGCTGGTGGCATCCCCATCCTCGGCAATGCCGGCAGCCTCGACCAAAGCGCGACGGCCCGCAAACGCCTCAAGACACCCGTGACGCCCGCAGCTGCACAACGGCCCATCCATCGCCACGGACAGATGGCCGATCTCGCCGGCGAATCCGTGCGAGCCCATCACCACTTCGCCGTCGCGCGCCACCGCGCCGCCGATGCCGATATCGGTAGACAGGTAAATAAAGGAGTCCGTGCGGTCCACCACATTCAGGAAGGGCGCACGTTCGGTGGCATACCCCGGAATCTGAGCGATGGCGGCCATCTTCGCCTCATTGCCGGCCACCACATCCAGCCGGCGCACCACGTTGAACCGGGTGAGGTTGACGTTTTCCCAACCCAGATTGCGGGCCACCAACAGCACATGTCGTCGGTGACGATGCCCGGCAGCGCAAACCCGGCTCCCACCACCTTGCAGCCGCGTCGTTTGAGCCGGCTTTCCAACGGGAAAGTCATCGCATCGAGCTTGGCGAAGATCTCGTACGGGTCAGTGCCGGTCATATCCTCACTCACCCACTCCCGGCCGAGAGTGTCGCCGTTCAGATCGAGTGCCAGGCAACCGTAACCATCGGTGTTGATCTGCAGGCCGATGCCGGCGATGGATCCGCCGCGAATCTCCAGCGGCGTGCTGGGCCGCCCATATGTGGTGGAAACGACCGGCTCGCCTTCCTGCACCACGCCGCTTTCAATGAGCATCGAGGCCAACAGCGAGAGCGTGGCCTTGGTCAGGCCCGTCTCCTTGGCCAGATCGGCACGACTCATCGGTTTCTGCGCACGCAATAAGGTGTCGAGCGTCACCGACAGGTTATGGTTGCGCAGATCCTCCTGATTGATCCTGCGTAGATTTGCCATTGGCCCCTACCTCCTCGCACCCCTAGTCTCGAGCGCCGCACAGGCGCTCACATCCGTCTATCACACCATGATATTGTGCGTCAAACGATTGAATCGGACCGCACCTTCGCGTGTTTCCGTTTGCAATCGAACGTTGAGATACAGTATAGTTTAATCGTCTAACTTATTGGCTATGGCGCGCCGAAACTTTTGAGCGCGACCCTCATCGAGGAGGAATGCATGACGAGAGTACTGGTTGCCGGCGTAGATACGTCAACCCAATCAACGAAGGTCCGCATCACGGACGCCGCCACCGGCGAACAGGTTCGGTTCGGGCAGGCCAAGCACCCGGATGGCACCTCGGGTCCAACCCGGAATTCTGGTCGGGAGGCCTTCAGCCAAGGCCGCCGAGCAGGCCGGCGGGCTTGACGATGTCGCGGCCTCGCGGTTGGCGGCCAGCAGCATGGCATGGTCATTCTCGACAAGCAGGGCAACGTGATTCGCGATGCGATGCTCTGGAATGACACCAGTTCCGCCCCGCAGGCCGCCGCCTTGATCGACAAGCTCGGTGCAGCTCCGGCCGAGGGCGACGAACCGGACGACGTGACCGCCCGCGGCAAGCAACGCTGGGTCAAGGCCGTCGGATCCTCCCCCGTCGCCTCCTACACGCTGACCAAGGTGGCGTGGGTGGCCGAGAACGAGCCTGAGAACGCAAGAAGATTGCCGCCGTCTGTCTGCCGCACGATTGGCTGAGCTGGCGTATCGCCGGCTATGGCCCGGTGGCCGAGGGCGAGGACGCTCATCTCGAAGCCCTGTTCACCGACCGTTCCGACGCTTCCGGCACCATTTACTACGATGCCGCGCATGACGAGTACCGCCG
>ENA-OQBT01000387-OQBT01000387.1-human-gut-metagenome-genome-assembly--contig:-NODE-387-length-27991-cov-4.191466_pt1 | contig 27991 bp, 29 predicted proteins | sample MGYA00242749_ERZ504557 | MGnify/ENA primary metagenome ERZ504557 (study PRJEB26092, sample SAMD00036243) | human gut metagenome | host: Homo sapiens | study: EMG produced TPA metagenomics assembly of... | reverse complement strand
AACAGCTTGCCCCATGGAGCGAGACTGCGAAAACGAACTGTCAAAACTAAAATAGAGTAAAACGCTTGCATCTATCATTTTGGTGCAAGCGTAATTCATGAGTAACGTAGCAATATTTTGCGCTTACATAATAAAAGGCCCTCCTAATGATATTTATTGTATCATAGAAGAACCTTATAAACATTATTTTACAGAAAAAGTTTCGTATTCTACCGTTTACGCCTGCAGCGTTACCGCGGCAGACTCAAGACTCGCTTCAAATGCTGTGGTTAGCAGCTTATTTGATGGGGCTTCCACCCACCGGACTATATACCTTAGCTGGACGCACGGTCTGACCCCAATGTGGTCAACTCATCCTATCAGCGGAGTGGAGTAAAAAGTTATTTACTATCATTCATTATGAGCTGCAAAACAGCAGGTGTATAGTTACCCAAGAATTAAGCGCTTACGTTGTATGTACCAAAGGTGGATGAACATTTCGTTGGAAGTCTGGCAGTGATTCCGTTGCAGTTGATGGGATATTATGTTTCTGTGGCGAAAGGACTGGATGTGGATAAGCCGAGGAATTTGGCAAAGAGTGTTACAGTAGAATAATAACATAATCAGGAAACAGGTGCGAAAAATTTTCGAAATAAGCAGAATGGCAAATTCAAAAATTTCCCGCACCTATTAACTATTCTGTAAAGTTCATAAAAGGGATATCATAAGCAGCATAAGGTGATGCAGATGTAATTAAGGAAATTGTTGGGCGCAAATAGGATAACAATAATGCCGGTGCATTTTGTTTTAATAATTTCTCACTATGTTCTGCATCAACCTTCTCTGGATTCCACCGAAACAATGCAGCTTCTTCAGCCTCAATAAAAAATGGAGAGGAGTCGTCTTTTTTTCCGATCAGAAGATTCAAAACAACCACGGCTGAATTTTCTTCCGGTCCAGGTTGTGTTTCCACATGTGATTCCAGAGATATATTTATTTGGGAAGCATCTTCTGTTTCGAATCCATTATTTAATGCAAAAGAGAGTTTTAAAAGGGAAGGATTGCTAAACTGAAATGAACTAACCATACATTCTCCTTTCTTACTAAGCTGCTTCCGTTAAATTATTTTCCGGAAGCTCTGTGTCTTTTTGTGCTTTTTTATATGAATAACCGGTTTCAGAAATGTCTATCATTTCATGCACATAAACAGCTTTATTTAAAATAGCTTTGTGCATATTTATAAAAGAAGCCTTTGATGTAAGTGAAATATAGGCGGATGCTCGCATTAGAACTTGTACTGGTGCCGCATTCTTTTCTTTTTCAATCATTAAATCAAGATTAGAAAGATCCAGATCTTTAAATTCTACTCTTGTATTAGAACCTTCTTTGTGGATAATCATACTGGAAGCTATTTCTTCAAAATAACGCTCTTGTTCTTGAAGATACTCAACGGTCGGATGAAGAATATTCTGTCGAAGTCGTGAAGAATCTTCCTTAGATAAAATAATGGGACCTGTCATAACAGTATTGCGCATAATATTCTCCTTTCAATACCCTAATAAGTCAGCGGTCTGTTGTTCAAAATAATTTTTCACATACTGACTGTCCTTAATAAGGTCAATATACATGTATGTATTTACCGCATCAATATTCTTGCCCATCTCTTTAAATCCAATTTTTTTGTACCAGTCCACTTTTTCAGGTACTGCATTCAGGGTAATAAAACGAATTGGTAAAAAATCAGTCCATTGCCGTGCTTCATTAATAATTTTTTCTAATGTTTTTGTCCCAATTTTATTCTTTTGATATTTTGTTCCTATTGCCAGATAATTTATATACAAACTGGGAAGAAATTCTCCAAAATCATCAATTTGATAATCAGATATTTCTGAAATACAATCATAAAAAGCGACATCCCGAAAGGTTATCATATAGTATCCCACTACGAGTGACTTATATTCAATTTCATATGCATAACACTGTTGCAGCAGTGTGGCAAAATAGGAATTTTCAACATACTCATTAATCGCAGGATTCCCACAATCAAAGTTATTAACCGCAGATGTCATCAATTTATATTGAAGCTCTGCCATATCTTCACCCTTTCTTTTGGTTTAATTAATAGTCTGTATTTTACCAAGACAGATCATTTGTGTTAAAATCCATAAAAATAATTAGAATTCTTACTTTTTTATGCTAATTTGGCATGCGTGATCAGCTTCACCTAAAAACACTATATCTTAAACTTCGGCACAAATATGCGTGGATTATTAGTGGCAATGTAAGACATTTCCATGCCTTTACCGGTAGTTTCTCTATTAGATATGGGGTAATCCCTATCCCCTATATCAAACCCTGCGTGCGTTATTAACGCATACAGATCTTCTCTTTATATTTCATACTTTATTAGAATACAAACGTACATTATACTAAATTCCCCAGTCCACACATTACTTTAAGTATATCACAAGTCAGCAAATAAATCATCTTTGTATAAAATTATTTTCGGAGAAATTATGAAAGAAAAATCGTTTGTAAAAAAATAAAATTATAATGATATCACAATTAAGAACAATACGGACACTGGAAATGTAAAAATCAGGATTTTTACCCCTGATACTATTGACGAATGCGAATTAGAGCGGATGAAAGTAATGCAATTAAACGAAGTACAAAAATTAGTGCGGAGTTCATATAAAGGAACAGTAACAAGTTTGCTTTAATTTTCAGGTATGTCAGAGCGGCGAAATCAGTTGAAAGCGGCGGAGCGCTTCCTGATCCTGCCATTGCTGTGTTGCAGCTGTTTTTTCTGTATTCATAGTATAACTGCCTCCCTATATAGTCAAGTCTTTTTTCCTTATTTTTCAAGGGATTTTTAGTTCCATATCTCAGATGAATGAGCCAAGAAGATGGACATTTCTCTGTATCTGGTACGAAAATAGAGGGGTTGGGGTACACAAAATAAAACGTCATCATTTTCGTTCTACATGGCCTTGTGTATACCCTCCCATCTACGGCAGCGAACCTCCCGTGTCTACCAGGATCACCCGCATTTCTGCCGGGTCCTAACTTCCTTCGTCCCGCCTGTCCATAACCAGGGTGTCAGCTTAGCTCCTCTACAGGGTCATGCCCTATGGTGATTATTCCTGCCGACTACTGGCTCATTCTTTTTTGTTTTAAGTCTTACTGACCTGTTTAAGTATCAATACCTCACGGCACCTTACGGCGGACGTTTTCCCGACTCGGTCTTCATACTTCTCAGCCTTCCTGTCACAGCTGAATTCAACTCTCCGCAGCTATTTCTGAAAGTTCAATTCAACTGTGACAGAACATTACCTGTTTGTCTCTGCTTACTACGCTGCCTGCAACTGTGGCCTTCTGATATCACTCATCAGTTTCATTGGGTCATAATCCACACCCTTTGTCAGGATTGTGTAGAATACCTAATAATCTTACATGCCACTGCTACTACTGACTGCATCTTCTTTAACGGGTTTTCTTTACGGGTTCGATAATACTCATGTATTTCCTTAAACTCAGCATTCTTCCCCACCAGTGATATCGCAGCTTCATACAGCACATATCTCAGCCGTTTTCTGCCTCTGTAGCTGATCCGGCTCTCTCCATTGTGCTTTCCGGAATCATTTGCCACGATTGCATATCCCGCCAGCTTCTGCAGCTGCTTCGGATTATCAAAACGTCCAATGTCACCTACTTCTGCAATAAATCCGCTGACTGTAATCAATCCGATTCCTTTGATTTCCATCAGTTTATCAACATATGGAATCGTCTTCAGTTTTTCCTCTATAGTTTGGAGCAGTTCCTCCATCCTTGACACATATACATCCATGTCATTCAGCAGATTCTTCAGTTCAATCCTTGCCGCTTCCGGTGCTTCCTTACTTCCAACGCTATGCTCTGCAGCTGATACCAGGATCTTTGCCCTCTTCATTCCAGTGCCTCGCAGCTTCGCGTTTCTCCAAATCTGGTTTACACCGTTCACTCCAAGTATTCTGATATCCTCCGGCAATGGAGCTTCCTTGAGTATCATTCGTCCGCTGACTGCCATTAAATCCCCATAAACGTCTTTATATTCAGGAAAATAAATGGCAAACCATCTAGCGATTCGATTCTTGATTCTTGTTAGCTCTTCCTGCGTCTGGAAACGAAGATTCGATAAGCTCCTGATCTCCGCATAAATACCGGTTGGTATGTAGGGATAAGAGAAGCGTCCTTCATTGACCAGTGCCGCAATCGTCTTTGGATCCTTACGGTCATTCTTATTGGGATTGTTGTCATCCAGCTCTTTCGACTTCTTGACATGGTGCGGATTCACATGTACAGGCTTCATCCCGCTGTCCTGCAGGAATTTCCCCAGTGCAAACCAGTAATGACCGGTCGGCTCCATTCCGGGAATTACAGCTGTTTTACCTTGCTTTTCTGCGATATCTTCCACCCATGCCTTGAACATCATGAAACCCGCCTCAGTATTACTGAATTCCAGCGGCTTCTTTGTATATTCATAGTTCCGCCAATCAAATGCCCTGGCAAAATGAGTTTCACTGCCGACATCAATTCCAACAATCAAAGTTTTTTCAGTTATGGATGCAATTTTTGCGTTCTGTGTGTTACAATTCATTATAGATACCTCACTGTTTTAATAAGATTTTTTACTAACCGTCCAAAGTCAGTAATCTTATTTTACTCTGAGGTATTTCTTTTTCTCAACCTTCTTTCTTGGAATTCCCTATATTTGAATTATACAGGAAGCTCCTATTTTTCCTTCATCCCAAAGAATACCGGAAGATGTTTCATTTCCAACCTGAACCATATCCGGAACGACACCCTGATTCTTGAAATCATTCAATGTATTCTTCATATAGTTATATAGTGTAGTTTTTAATTCATCATAAGATAAATTCTCCCATGCTTTTGGTTTTGACTGTGTACCAGGATCTGCCCAATAATCACTAAGATGAAAATCAATAAGTACTTTCATCCCTTTCTCCTGCGCACGTTTTGCAAGATACAACGTAGTATTAAAGTCGTTACTTCCTCCACCATAGCTGTTACCTTCACTATCATACGGATCTACCCATAATCTTAACCGTACGTAGTTTGCGCCATGATTCTTCATAATTTCTAAAGCATCTTTTTTCACTCCATTGTCATAAAACTCTCCACCCAGATCTTCGATGTCTTTAAGCATAGACACATCAGCACCTCGAATAAAATCAGAATAATCAGCATTTGACCGTTCAGCCTTGACTTCATTTTGAGTTCCAGCAAGCACCATAAGACCAAGTGCAAGTCCCATTATGGCTTTACTAACTATATTTCTTTTCATACACGCTCTCCTTCCTTTTTCAATTAACCTTGACGCCGCCCGCGGTTAACCCATTTTGAATATATTTTTGTAACAGCATAAAGATTAACATAATTGGAAGTGATGCTAATACTGCCGCTGCTGCAAACAATGTCCAATGTGCTGCAAATTGATTTGTAATAAAGGATTGCAATCCAATTGCAAGAGTAAAATTCTTTGGTGACTGTAAAAACACAGAACTGATCACATATTCACTATAGGTACCAATGAATGAGAACAAAAAGATAACCACCAGTTCCGGTGTTGTAAGCGGAAGAACAATTTTCAAAAATGTAGTAAAATGATCCGCGCCATCAACAAAAGCTGCCTCATCCAACTCTTTTGAAATTCCATCCATATAAGATTTTAAAAGCCATATATTAAATGCACTGCCCGCTGCAAGCACAAAAATAATCGCTAAAAAGTTATCCGCCAAACCAAATTTGTAAATCAATATGTAATATCCTGCTAATGCCATACTGTTCGGAAATACCTGCAACACCAACAAGGCCATAAGACCTTTTGATTTTCCCGGAAAACGCATTCTGGAAAAAGCGTATGCTGCCAAACTTGTTAAAATCAACTGGATTATCGCTACAATAAGGCAAAGTTTCAGGGAATTAAACACCCACAACATGAAATCTGTTTCTTTAAACAAACTTACATAGTTCCTACTCCTAACTGCTCAGGGATCAGAGATGTCATGAAGAAACTGTCTCCTTTCGAAAAAGAAGCCATGATAATCCACAATGCCGGAAACATTACTACCATAATTACCACCCAGATAACAATCCTGCTGAGCCATAATGTAGTACGTTCCCCATTTTTCAATGATTCTTTTTCCAACTTTTTCACTTAATCCACCTCCTTAAATGCACCTGACATATTTAGATTAATTAAGGTCAGTGTTCCAACAATCAAGAAGGAAATCACGCTTAATGTTGCAGACAGTTCATAACGATTTGACCATGTAGTCATCTTATAAATTGTACTTGCCAGAATATCCGTACTGCCCGCAAATTGGGAACCTGGTCTTGCCGGTCCACCCTGAGTAATCATATATATATTTCCAAAATTATTAAAATTGGAAGCAAATGTGGATACAATCAGAGGAATGGACAATCGGGTAATCACAGGAAATGTAATCTCCCTGAAGCACTGCCACTTTGTCGCTCCATCAATCCTTGCCGCTTCATAAAATGTAGGTCTATAGACTGCAGTCCTCCCAAGCATACATTCAGCATATACGGAAACCCAAGCCATAGATTGACTATAATAATCCCAAACCGTGCCCAGAATACATTGGTCATCCAAGGAATACCAGAGATTCCAACCATATGAAGCAGATTATTAATTCCACCGTACTGTTCATTCAAAAGACCCTGCCAAGCCAAAATTGCTATCGTAGCAGGAAGAGCCCATGGTACGATTAAAAGTGACTTGTATATCTTGGCTTCGCGCATATGTGGATTATTCAAAAGTACTGCCAACCCCATACCAATCAGATAAGAGCCTACGGTACTTAGCGCCGCAAAAACCAATGTCCAACCAAGCACAGGGAAAAATACCTCGCTAATACTTCCCCGAATAACGTCCAGATAATTTGTGATTCCTACTACACTAAAATCATCCAGATGATACATATTATAATTTGTAAATGATATAAAAATTGTATATACAATCGGCAGCACTGTAAAAATCGATATTGAAATCAAAGCCGGAGCGATAAATGCATATGCAATATTTGTTTTTTTCTTATTTTTGTGCATATTGATTCATCTCCTTACTTACCTGAATTCATCATATCAATCCCTTCTGCCACCTGAGTTTCAATATATTCTGCCGCCTGTTCCGGTGTAACCTGTCCGTTAAACATCAATTTCATATTATCCGCAAATGGTGTCCATACCTGCCCCATCTCCGATGCAGTAGGTAAAGGCTCCCCATAAGAAATCTGCGTGATAAAGCTTTCTGTAGCCTCATCCTTTTCAATCGCTTCCTGTGCTGCAAGCTGAGCAGGTATCCTGCCTCCCGCCGCATAAAGGTCCTGTGCAGAATTTTCCATCAGATATTGATAGAATTCCCAGACAATATCCTGACTGTCAGATTTTGAGCTTACAAAACCAACCTGAGTTCCAACCGGTGTAACAAAATTTTTTCCATTCAACTGAGGCATAGGGCAACAGCAAACGCGTACCCGCACTGTTCAAACCATCAATATCCCATGGACCGCCAATATAAAATGCTGTTACGCCATTCTGAAAATTACTCTTCGCAGTATCACTGGTAATATCAGAGGTAATAAACTGGTAATCTGATGCCAATTGATTGATAAATGTATAAGCCTTTATAGCCTCTTCTTTTCCCAGACCAATGTCTTCCACATCATAATTACCATCTTCATATTTAAAGATATAGCTGTCATACGCCCGCAAAAAGCCTAAATCATAGTAAATACTGGAAGCTTCAAACTGAATTCCTCCCTGTTCTTTCGCCACTTCCAGCAATTCTTCCCAAGTTGCCGGTAATTCTTTAATCTTATCTGTGTTATAAAACAAAGCATTCGTTTCAACTGCCACTGGTACCCCATAACGTTTACCCTCTGCATAGCATGCCTGTACTGCAGCCGCAACATAATCCTCATCCTTATAAACCTCTTCCGGCACTTCCTGCACAAGTCCCGCATCAATATAATTGGCAAGCTGGTCATTTGCAATTCCATAGATTCCATCCGGACCGTCCGCACTCTTTACAGCCTGGGCAAACTGCTGGATATCGGCGGTTTCATGAATCACTTCAACCTTATTACCTGTTTCCGCTTCCCATTTTTCCGCATATTCCTTTAAAGTTTCCGCTTCATTTTCCAGATTCGTCCAGATAACAACTGAACCTGAATCAGTTTCAGCAGAGGATTCCTCCTTATTTCCCCCACAGCCTGACAAAGCACCTATCATCATTGATAGTCCCATCAGTAAGCACACAACACCTTTTTTCTTCATTCTTTTCCTCTCTTTCCGGCTTTATAGAGCCATATATTATTTAATTTGCGAATTAAATCTCCTTAAGCATTGCCAGCCCCGGAAGTACATTTCCTTTATAATCAAATAAAGCCTGATTTGCCCATGTATTTCCAACCGGCGCCCTGTCACCTGTATATTCCTGACCTTCTAAAGTCGCCCATGTAGTACCATTCCCGGGAATCCATGCAGGCTCCCAATAGAAAAATCCTTTTCCCCTGTTCTCCGGAACCTTCCTGATACATGTAATTAAATCCTTCAGGAACTCCGCCTGTCCTTCTGGAGTTGCCGGATATCCCCCCTGATTTTCGCACTCCCGAGTAAAAACCAGACTGCAGTCCTCTTCCCCTTCAAGAGTAAATCCATATGCAGTTTCTACAACCAAAATATCTTTCTGATAACGCTGACTGATATCACAGATATTACTTTCTAACTTTTCCAAAGAAGCATGCCAGTAAGGATAGTATGACAAGCCGATCACATCATAATCCACATTGTATAATTCTGCCGCATCGAACCATTCACGATACAATCCATTATCTCCCCCAAAATCCAAGTGCAGAACAATTTTCATTCCACTGTCAACATCTCTTACTGCCTGTATTCCCTTATTTAACAATGAAAACATTTTTTCATATTTTCTTTCCGGCTGTTTTTCCTCCAGATACAGATACGTGTCAAGCTGACCTTCCGGCCATACAAAACCATTCGTAATCTCATTTCCAACCTGTACCATATCTGGTGCCAGACCTTTTTCTTTTAGTTCTCTGAGTACCGTTTCCGTATACTGGTAAATAGCAGAACCCAGCTTTTCTCCTGACAAGTCCCTCCACATTTTAGGTTTTATTTGTTTCTTCGGATCGGTCCAAAAATCACTATAATGAAAATCAAGTAAAAAATACATTCCTTTGTCCCGGATTCTCTGTGCAATATTTAAAACAGCCTGAATATCATTTGTTCCACCACCATAGGGACAATGATTTACATCATATGGGTCGTTCCAGATTCGAAGCCGAATGGCATTTACCCCATTTTTTTGCAAAACACTTAAAAGCTCTTCCGGGTTTCCATTATCGTAATATGTGACGCCCGCATCCTCCAATTCCGGCAGCATTGATATGTCCATTCCCTTTATAAATTCCATATTCTCTCCTTATTAATTTATTTACTATTATTTTGATTATTTATTTCCCTATATATAGGTAAATTATTTATCCATATAATAGCAACATTTTACTTATCTGTCAATCAATTAATAAAAAAGAAAAAAGCTTTTTCTTTTTTGGCATTTTTCACAAAAATGGGGGGCTTTTTTCTACAAATAAATTTACTTTCCTAAACAAAAAACCATTTCATCTGATAACACTAGTTACAAATGAAATGGTTTTATCCTATGTCAAATCCCTTCAGCGTTTAATTAACACAGCTACGGCGGAACACTGGTTTCCCATTAATATATACAGTTTTCGTGATTTCTCTTTTTTTAATTACACGTTCATACAAGAGATCAAGCGTACTTTCACACATAGCAGGAATATCAATATGAAAAGTTGTCAATGGGGGGGACACATATTGAGCAACATTAATATCATTGATACTAAATATTTCCGTTCGCTTGGGTATCAAAATTCCTCTTTCATTAAATGCCTGCAACAATCCTACGCCAGTGTATCGCTTGCCACACAAATAGCAGTTGGAAGATCATTCTTTAGTTCCTCAATCATTTTAATTCCAATACGGTATCCTTCCTCTACACTAAGGGCCTCTGAAATATAGATCTTCTTCTTATCAAAAAGACCATAATATTTCACACTCTCTGTAAAAGACCATTCACGTACATCCATTACCCTCTCGAACGAATTAATATCATAATCGGACGAACCTACGAATCCAATATTCTTATGCCCTTTCTTATAAAAGAAATCCACAATCTGAGTTACAATAGAATCCAGATTAGGGCGTACCGAATCAAAAAAACTCTCATCTGGTGATGTGTCAACAAACACTCCCTGGTTCGTAATCTCTTTCAAAACATTGATTTCTCTTTGCGAAAACCATCCAATTCCAATAAAAGCCTTGGAATTCTTTGGAACTGCCCCAATCCCCTGTTTCTTTGTAATGATTGCAATCTGCACATTTCTCATTTCCGCCTGTTTTTTCATTTCTTTACAAATAGAACTATAATAAATATCTTCTAATTCTTCCTGATTAGAAGTCCAAAATAGTAAGGATACATTTTCTATTTTGGGGTATATGACCTTTTTCTTATAATTCAGGCGCTCTGCGGTTTCAAAAATTGCATCTCTAGTGTCATCTGTAACAGAAATTGTCTCATCATAATTCAAAACCCGGGACACTGTAGCGGTTGAAACACCAACCTGTTGTGCAATGTCTTTAATTGTCGCCATAAGTAACCTCCGTTTATTTTTTTCAATAAATAATTTACTAATTTTTTTACAAAATGTCAATACATACTTTTCTAGTTAGCAACCACCAGTTCAACTGGTGGTTTATTATTAGCCTCCAAAGGGCTATTGTTACTGCTCGCCCCAAAGGGCGGTATCGCAAGCACTTTTGCTGGCCCGCTATAAAGCGGTACTACTCGAATCTTCTCGTCTCGATTCTTCTGCTTGCTCTTTTATATACTTTTGAACTGCTTCATCTGTTATATTGCCAATCGTTTCAACATAATATCCTCTAGCCCAAAACGCTTTATCCCATTTACTTTGCAGCTCAGGATGCCTGTCATAAATCATTAATGTGCTTTTTCCTTTCAGATACCCCATAAAATCTGATACTCTGAGTTTTGGTGGAATTGCTACGCTTAAATGTACATGATCTATACATACCGCTCCTGCAATTATCTCTACATTTTTATACTGGCATAAAGTTGCTATTATCTCTCGGACATCTCTGCGTATTCTCCCATACAATACCTTCTTTCGGTATTTAGGAATAAACACAATGTGATACTGGCATTTCCAACGAGTATGTGATAAACTTTTATTGTCCATTTGGACCGCCTCCTTTGATTTTGAGTTTGGCTTGCGACACCATTCTCATTCTATCACAGGAGGCTTTATTTTGTTATCCTCACCACTTCCGACTACTCTATTCTCCCAGCATAGCTGGGGGATTAGACTTTTCATTCAGAGCCATGCGAAATGGAAGAAAAATCGCGAATCATGTTTACATGAATGAGCTATTTTTCTGGAATTTCATATGGCGAGATGGGGCTCTGAATAGTTACAAAATATTATACCCTATAAATGCTTCAATGGTAAACTTTCATTTTGCCGCATAAAAAATGCGCACCGCAGTTTTCATCAAAATCATGAGTATGCGGCACGCAGTTTTTATTTTGCTTTTTTCTTCTCTCTTTTCACAAAAAGACAGACACATGCAACAACAAAAACAGCCGTTGCAGCGATCAGTACCGGCCATACCGGCAGTGGACAGACGCTTGCGCTGATCAGTTTCAGTCCCTGGTAAAGTGTGTATACACCGAAAATTGAAAAGATGACAAACGCCAGTGTATTCAGCAGCCCATCCGGTGTCTTGCTCTTTAAGAGATAGCCGACCAGCATTCCGAGAATATCCGCTGCGAACAGTCCGAGAGAACATCCGATCCATACAACGAATGCGGATCCCATCCCTTCATTTGCACCAAAGGTGATTGCGGTAAGCTGTGTTTTGTCTCCGAGCTCTGCTACGAAGAACGTACAGAAAACGGCGAGCGGTGCGAACCGAATTTTGGATTTGCCGCCTTCTTCCTCTTCCTCGTCATCATCACCGGAAATGGTGGATGCTGCGAAGTAAAGAAATGCGAGTGCTGCAATCGTCTTAATCAGCCAGTCCGGAATGAATTCGCTGACGAGGCCGCCGGCGAGAACCGCCATTCCATTCAGTACCAAAATCGCGGCTGCGGTTCCCAGGATAATGTCTTTCAGCTTGTACTTCGAAGTAAGCGCAATCAGCATGAGCTGCGTCTTATCGCCCATCTCTGCGATGAACTCGGTAAGAAACACCTTTAGAAATAACACCATTTTCCATTCCCCTTATCTTATAATGATATAAATGGCATATGCGGCATAAAATGCGACCATACAGAAACCTTCGACTCTTCCGATTTTCTTTTTGGTTCCTGCAAAAATCCATACACATACCGTGAATACGATCAATACACACAAATCAATTATATTTTCCGTAATGATGGCCATCGGGCTGATTGCGGATGCAATGCCAAGTACCATAAGAATGTTGAAGATATTGGAACCGATCGCGTTGCCAAGTGCCATATCAACTTCATTCTTTCTGGCAGCAACGATAGAAGTTACGAGTTCCGGAAGGGAAGTTCCGATGGAAACAATGGTCAGTCCGATCAGAGTCTGGCTCATTCCGAGATCGCCCGCGATTCTCGCTGCGGCATCTACGGTCACATCTCCGCCGACTGCAATGGCGACTGCTCCACCAACGATGAACACGATACTCTTCGGAACGGAAAGCAGCTTGATGTCCTCGTCGGAACCGCCTTCAATTTCGACTTTTTTTCCTTCGCGGTTTGCCTTTAATGCAATCTGAACCATGTAGACAATGTAACCTGCAAAGAATCCAATTAAGATCACGCCGTCCAGGTGACCGAGCATCATACCGGATTTATCGCCGAGTCCGCTGATTCCTAAAACCATTAAAAGTCCGGCGCAGATCAGGGACAGCGGGATGTCTCTTTTGATGGTTTCCTTTGCGACTTCTACGGTAGTCAGTACGGCACAGACACCGATGACAACCATCAGGTTAAAGATATTGGAACCGATGACATTACTGACTGCGAGCTCGTTGTTGCCGGTAAGTGAAGCCGATACACTGACCGCGGTCTCCGGAAGTGATGTTCCCATGGCAACAATGGTCAGTCCGATGATGATCGACGGAACGTGCAGTCTCTTTGCTGCGCTTGAGCTTCCTTCTACGAAAAAGTCCGCACCTTTGATCAGCAGGACAAAACCGATGACGAGACAGACAAGCACAAGAGCAAACGGGGCGTTGTTGATGAAATTTTCCATGTTTTCCTCCTTTGTTTTCCAAGCATATATTCCAAAATAGTATCGTTAACAGAAGCAGGTTTTACTCATTATCCGCAAAAAAAGACTCATGTATATCAAGGAACATCCGATATGCGATACACCGGTGATTCATCGATATACATGAGTCTCATTATTTAAGATTTGCCAGATTATACTCTTTTCTTATAATCAGAATGTTGACAAATCACACATTCGTGCTAACTACTCCCTCATGGAATATTACATTACTTGATAAATACTATCAAATGTCTTCGGGGTTGTCAACAAAATTTGACTTTTTTATCCGAAAGATTTCAGCCCCGCTTACGAATGCATACCAGTCATGGGTGCAGAATACTTTACAAAATATAACAAACCGAATATCCTAAAACGAGAAAAACTTCATTTTCATGATAGTCCATTTTTAGACTGATCTATCTTTTCTATGGTACTCACCTCTCTATTCGTCCTGTGTTTCCATCTCTTCGAGTTCCAGTTCCGTTTCCATCATGCGTTCCAGCAGGGATTCCTGTGTCTGATTTTCTTCGTCTATTTTCGTCTGAAGCTCCATCAGCCGTTCGTAATCTGCGGAAAGTTCCGGGTCCATCATTTCCAGTTGAAGTTCTGACATTCTGCTCTCACTCTCCGCAAGCTGCTCCTCGTATTTTTCGAGCTGCCGTTTTAAGCGGGACAGAATTTTTCCCGGATTATAATATTTCTTTTTGTCAAACACATCATCCAGTGTCGGAACGTCGGCTGATTTCCGTACAATTCCTCCCGCATTTCCCGTTTCTCTGCCCGGCGTCTGCCGTTTGATTTCTTCGAGATACTGTGCATAATTCATTTCGTAAAATTGTACGTCGCTCTCGCCGAACTCCAGAATACCGGTTGCCACCTGGTTGATGAAATAACGGTCGTGCGATACGAACAAAACGGTTCCCTCGTAGCTGGTCAGCATTTTTTCCAGCGCTTCTTTTCCCGCCAGATCCATGTGATTCGTCGGCTCGTCCAGGATCAGGAAATTCGGTTTCGTATAGAAAATCCGGCAGAGCTCCAGCCGCACTTTTTCACCGCCGGAGAGCTGCCCCATTTTCTTTTCGACATCCTCACCGGAAAACAGAAAGGCTCCCAGTGCGCTTCGGACATCGTTGCGAAGCAGGTTCGGATAAAGACTCCAGAAATAGTCGAGCACCGTCTGCTCCGGGTCGAATTTCTGGTTGACTGCTTTGTGCTGATCGAAGTAGGCAAAATCCACGCGGTTTCCAAATTGATAACTTCCGCCCAGTGGATTGATTTCGCCACAACGGTTTTCAGAAGCGTCGATTTTCCTTTTCCGTTTTCTCCGATGATCACAATCCGTTCTGCTTTTTTGATGACGGCCGAAACCTCGCTCAGGACGGTATCGTATCCGATTTTCAGTTTCTTCATCGTGAGCACATCCGTATAGCTTTCGCGTACCGGATGGAATAAGGCGTGGAATGTCCTCGTGTCAAACCGCCGCGGTTTCTCAATTTTTACCATGTGCTCGATCGCCATTCGTTTCGAACGGGTGGCCGCAACTTTTGTCGGTGTGTTTTTCCATTTTTCAATCCACGCCGTCAGACGCTCGATTTCCTTCTGCTGCGCTTCATAGTCTTTTTCCTGTTTGATCTGTGCTTCTTCTTTTTGTTTCACAAATGCCGAATAATTTCCCGGATACCGTTTGATGTCACCGTATTCGATTTCATACGTCACATCAATCACGCGGTCCAGAAACATGCGGTCATGTGATACAATGATAACGGCATTTTCGTAGCTTTTCAGATAATTTTCCAACCACTCCACTGCAGCGATGTCGAGGTGGTTGGTCGGCTCGTCCAGAAGCAGGATGTCCGGGCGCTGTAAGAGGAGCTGAATTAGGGCAATTTTTGTCTGCTGTCCGCCCGAAAATTCACCGATCGGTTTTTCCAGATCTTCGAGCGCAAAACCAAATTTCTGGAACATCGTTTCCATATCTTTTTTCCAGCTGTACCCGTGCAGACTCTCGATTCTCCGCTCCAGAAAATCGTACTCCGCCAGCAGCTTTTTGTGATCTTCCGTCTCGGCGAGCAGCTTTTCGATTTCCTTTTTTCGTGCCTCGCACGCAAAGACTTCTGAGAAAGCCTTCTCCAGCTCCTCTTTTACCGGCACATCTCCATCGGTAAAATTAATCTGGCGCAGAAAACCGATGTTCTGTTTTCCGCTCATTGTAATCCCGCAGGTCTCGTCGCTGTCCAGATTACTCATCTCAATATCCCCGGCAATCAGCCGCAGCAGCGTCGTTTTTCCACAGCCGTTTCTACCGACAATTGCAATTTTTTCTGTATCGTGAATTTCGAAATTCACACTGTTTAAAATCGTATCCGCGCCAAACTGTACTTTTGCATTTCTGATCTGATATCTCATGTTTTATACCTTTTCTGTTGTGTGAACCTCACAGTCGGTATTTTCACGGAGTCTGACATGTCGAAAATAGTTCGACTGTGACTTACCTCATGTCAGTGGAGGATACCGATTTCTCTCCGCCCGCCACTGCTGTTATGTTTCTTTTAACAATTCATCCACCGCTTTAGAAGCGGGGGACTTCTTGTCTACTGATGTTAAAATTCTGCTTCCATTATACCGTCTCCGCCCTTCGTTCTCAATGCCAAAAATTTTTCGAATCAAATTTGGTACGCCTGCGGCATAAAAATATCTCTGTTTTACTGATTTGCTCCAGTAACAGAGATATTTAACTTCCTATATATTCCGAAAGTCCCTTACGCAAAAATACTACTCATGAGTAGTATATAATATTCTTCTCTTTTTTTCAATGCTGTCTCTTAACAGATTTTCCCAACCAGCACTACAATCCCAGCTGTCACAAGTGCAATGATCAGATACAGAATCGTCGCCAGGCTCGTTTTGTCAGCACGGTTTTCCATGGTTTTATGTACGGAATCCCTTCCATTCCTTTGATCTCCCATATTTTACTGTGTCCAACCCACACCCGGTCAAGCATAATTCCGTCGAACCAGTTCATCACCACAAGGAAGAGGTAGGATTGGAGATATGCCGTCTTGAAATCGGTGACTTTATTCCAGACAAAAATGATCGCGATCAGCACCACGAACAAAATGATGCAAAATGGAATCATAACCTGCTTTCCTTTTTCATGACCGCATCTTTGTCGATCAGTCCACGTTTATCGGCTTCTTCTATATATTCCTTTGGATAAAAATAAACACAGTTCATTCCATCATTTCTTACCAGACACTTTACCATCAGAATAAACAGAAGACAGTATAATATGTTTTGCAACAACAGCATCTCACATTCCTCCTCAGACTACCGTTTATGTTTCTTATAGCTTCATGTTAGTTCAGGCTAATCACATTGTCAAGAGGACTTGCTGTTTTTACATTAACACTGCCGCAATGGATAAATTATAATCGTTTATAAAGCAAAAAAAGAAACGAGCAAGTCCTGTCAGGCATAAACCTTACCCAGTGAAAACCCATTTCTTTTTTAGACAATGTCAAAGATACCATACTTCTTTCTCCCATCGAACTTTCTTTACACTCGTCCCTCATTTATTTTACAATTTCTATTTCAGATTGCAAAACTCATCCGCCGTCAGCTCATAGTCGACAGAAGATTCCATTTCCCCCAGCTGATTTTTCCAGGAATTGTAATGGACTGCTGTTTTGCGGAAGCCGAGTTTTTCGTAGACATGCTGTGCTCTTGTGTTTTTGAGGTTGGTATCAAGAAAAATAACGTTGGCTCCCATGCGGAACAATTCTTCTATGAGCATGCTCAGTACAACTCTTCCAATGCCTTTTTCCTGGTAATCGGATTCGCAGATTTTGATTCCGATTTCATATCGATGATTTTCGAATACATAGAAACTCATTTCGCCGATTCGCACATCGTTGTATTCTATGATGAGTCTTCGTCTTGTTTCATCGCTGTCGTCGGCAATCTGTTTTTCAATTTCCGCTGCGCTTGTCCCAAGCCCGTTTGGAAATCCGGCGTGGGCCATGACGGTTCCATCGTTCCACCAGACAGCTAATTGTTCACAATCTTTCTTTTCGGCATTTCTAATGCACAGCTGATTGTATTTTATGTTCATTTCTTCTCTCTTTCTCTGCAATCACTTACAGCTTAGACTCATACCATTCCTCCGCCGTTTTCTCAAATCCGACCGACTGGAACATGCGCTGGCTTTGTCCATTAAAAGAATAAATATTGGCTTTTACCCGCTCCATTCCCTTTTCTCTTGCAAGCTTCAGCATCTCCAGAACGCACCGTCTTCCAATATGCTGATTCTGGTATTCTTTACAGACAACGACAGCGATTTCACTATTCTCTCTCAGCGAAACATCTCCCACCAGCACGCCCTTATATTCTATATAATAGCAGTCACCGTGCGCGGTAAGATAATCATACATCCGATGCAACAGCTCCACATCATACGGCTTCTCCCGGTTGTCCACCTGCCTACACACGTCCAGATCCTGATACCACGGAAGAGAGGCCTCGTCATTCCTGTAATATGGGATCAGCCGGAGTTCATTGTCTATGATTCGTTCGGTCATTTTGGTTTGGCTCCTTGTTTTTTGATCTTAAAGTGCTGCAATTTCCTCTGTAATTTCACAGACACTCTTATTACTCGTATCAATTTTACCGTATCAAGTACCTGATACATCTGAATTCGTGCAATGCTTTTGTCCATAATCTCTTCCGTACGAATCTTATTTGCGATGTCGGATAATAACCGCTTCCGCAAATTTGCTTCATCCACGATCAGCGAAATTTTAATCACTCTGCATTCTTCCGTGTCCAGCTTACTGACGATTTCATCAACAATACTCTGCTCATGCATCACCCAGCAGAAAATAACGTTTTCATAAGCGCTGCAATGCAGAAAGTTATTCAGCAGATAACAGATGTTGTCCATCACCATCTCTTTCGTCTCATCCGTCACCTGAAACGGATCGGCGTCCCAGCACCAGTCGCCGTCAAGAAAAACGCTGTTCGCCAGATCTTTTTTCAGCTGCTGACTTACCGTCGTCTTGCCAACGCCCATCGTTCCGCCGATCAAATATAATGTTTTCATTTTTCTCTCCCCATAACACGAATATCCGAAAAAATATCGTTTTCAAAAAGGATTTCAAATCCATCTGCCGGCTGAAATCTGCCATTCAGGATTTCTTTTCCATGGAAGGATATTTTTCTTGCTTTGTTCGCCGCATCTTTCACCTCGATCTCACAATACGAAAGCAAATATGCGCAGATTGCCGTTGCATGAGAAACCACGAGTGCTGTTTCTCCTTCTTCCATCTGTCCGACGATAGAATCGATCGCGGTTTTCATCCGCACCTTCACTTGATTTAACGATTCCCCGCCCGGATTGCGAAAATCGTGATCTTCATACTGTTTCAGCCAGAAATCCTCCCTGGCATCCCCGATCGTTCTTTCATGCAGCTCCTTCACAATGACCGGGTGATCTGCGATGAATTCAGCCGTTTCCATTGCTCTCCGATAAGGTGAAGAAAAGCATCTGTCCACATTTGAAAATATATTTCTTTTTGATACAGCAAGCGCTTTTCCCTCTTCCGATAGAGGAATCTGCTCATTCGGCATATCCCCTTTTTCCGGGATGGAATGCCTCAATTAAAATATTTTTTCATTTCACTCTCCCCTGCTGTTATTCCTAAAGTTTTTTAATCAAAAACATCTCCATCGGCTTTTTTCCATATCCTTTTTCTGATGTTCCCCAGCGATAAAAAGCATGGTGCAAAACGGAGTATTATCCCAGAAAAGATTATATTGCAGCAATCAAATGTTTCCAGCGGACCTGCTCTTGTGGATATTCTTGATAAACTGATACGAATGGATGTTGTTGCAAAAGAAGCTCCTATTAACGATGAAAATGATGTGTCGCACGGACGGAAGCTTCCCACAGTTCCACCAGCGTTTCCATCCGCGGCATTCTCTCCTGTACTTCATATATTGTTATCTTACTCATCTTCCTTCCACAGCTTTCCTTCTTTATAATGTTTCCTGCAAAGCGCCACATAACTCTCGTTCGATCCAAGGAAAATCTGCGCGCCTTCCCGAACGATTTTTCCGTCTGCGTATCTCGTATTGCACTGCGCCCGTCTTCCGCACCAGCAGACCGTTGGGACTTCCTCGATGATGTCAGCGATTTCCATCAATCTTCTCGAACCCGGAAACAGATGTGTCTGGAAGTCCGCACGCAGACCGTAGCAGAGAACCGGAATCCCATAAAAATCCACGATGTCCGAAAGCGTATCAACTTCCTCCGGAGAAAGAAACTGCGCCTCGTCGATAAGAACCGCATCCACTTTCTTTCCGTGATACCGGTATTCCCCGCTGTCTGCACTCCAGGTCTCTGAAATTTCTTTTAAAAATTCATCCACATATTCCGCCGGTGCCTCCAGCCCGATGCGGGACTTGATTTCATGTTCTCCGTCGCGGTTGTCCGTCCGCGGCTTCAACAGGACAGCATACTGCCCGCGCTCCTCATAATTATAGCGAACCATCAAAATATTAGCAGATTTCGAACTGCCCATCGCGCCGTAGCGGAAATATAATTTTGCCATTGTTTTTCGTCCTTTTGTCTTTTCTTATTCTTTCAGTTCTTTCCGTAAAAACGACTCCTCATCAAGCCAAGTCTCTTAAAAATCATCGCCTTCTATTCCTTCCTCATTTTTCTTTGAATCACCCACCGAACCGCCAGCGTCACCGCAATCAGAACCGCCGCAATTACGCCATCCCGCAGAATCCCTGTATACCACGGTGCAGACCACGTCTCATACAAACCGGGGTGTGCTGTGTAGTCATAATACGTATAAACGCTCTTTCCAAGAAACACGCCAACGACACACCACAGAAAAATTCCGGAAATTTTATGGATTGTTTTCATTGCTCTGCCCCCATTTCTTCTCTATAACAGAAAACTACCGACAAACCTGCTTTTATCGATAGTTCTCTTACCTCTCAAGCACTCAATTTAAGCTTTCCACTCTACACCTGTGCTTTTTCTCCGTCTTTTCATACCCAATTCCCACAGCCAGTATTTTTCCTGTATACTTTTTCTGTTCTGCAAGCCGCGGCACAAATTTTAATGCATACTTCCTGTCTTTGATCTGCTGAATTGCTTCTTCCGGAGTGTGGTCTACTTTTAGTTCAAGAATAATTCCATCTGCGGTCAGATCATATGGATAGAAAATAAAATCCACATACCAACTCCCGCCTTATCCTCACGCTCTACCCGGTAACTGTCACGCGCAGCCAGGTATACCAGATTGACAATGGCTGACAATTCTGTCTCATGGTTGTACGACAGCAGCGGAACTTCCGTATCGTGCACCAGTTCCAGAATTTTTTCCATCGTATGCGTATCTCCCGCCAGAGTCGCTTTCAGCATTTTCTCGGACTCTTTCGCCAGACGATATACATATCCCAGAGATTCATTCTTCATCAGCAGCTCATCAAACTTCTCCATCAATTCCCTGTTCGGAATAGACACTTTTCCATTCAAATAGCTTAAAAATCCATACACCACCATCGCAGAGTAAATTTCATCTCTCGTAGACAGGTTCATGGAAGTGGCCGCATATTCCTGTATTTTTGCCGAAACTGACTCTCCTGCTGCCATCAGTGCAAGGTCATCCCTGACGTCGGATACATTATTTCGAATGTAATAATAAATTTCATCATATGGACCTGAGCTGGTCCAGTAATTTGCCAGATTGTTAAACTGTAGTGCAAAAACAACGGAGCGTGGATTGTATACCCGCTCTCCCGATTTTGTATAATAACCGTTATACCAGTCTCGCAGACCTTTTCGCGTCACATTTTTTATTTTTCTCTGTTTTTCGCATTCTCTACAGTACCTTTCATACAAATCATCCACTTCGTCATCTGTAAATCCAAAGTATGTTCCGAACATTGGTGAATTTACCATCGTGAACTCCGCAAACATATTCAGTTCCGATCCGCTGGAATATTTCGCAATCGGCAAAATTCCCGTCATATACGATAAAATCACATAGGGACGGTCCTTCAGCAGATTACTTAAAAATGCCACATACTTTGCTTTATCCGCTTCTGTTATAAATCCCCTGTGAAAAATAAAATCCCATTCGTCCAGAACAAAAATAAATTTTTCGCCATGATACTGTTGAAAGATCTCTTCCAGAATATCTCCAATCGCATCTGTTTCACTGGTTTTTGCATCCGGATACGCTTCCCGCAGATCACTGATCAGAAGTTCTTCCACACGCTCGATATACTGTCGGTAAGATTCACAGTTTCTCGGCATTTTACTGAAATCAATCCGAATGACGTTATACTTGTTTTTGTATTTCTGGCAGTCATCCGCTTCTGAAATTTTAAGCCGGTCAAAAAGTTCACCTGAATCAATACCCTTCTGAAAAAACGAGCTGATCATATTGGCCGCAATTGTTTTTCCAAATCTGCGCGGCCTTGTGACGCAAAGATGGCGATTCCCTGCAGCCACATAGGGAAACAGTTCCTGCAGCAGCATTGTTTTATCCACAAAATACGGGCTGCGGCTCTCACTCTGATACAGGGTATACGGTGTCTGACTGTTTAAATAAGCTCCCATTCTGCGCCTCCTCTTTTCATACGTTCCATTATTTTTTATTATAACCGATCCCGCTCTGTTTTCCAATTAAAAAGGCAGAAGAAATGAAACCTTTTATCCCGTTTCCATTTCCTCTGCCTTTCTTACATTTCTTTCCTCTTCTGATTCCTCTTCTTCCGCAGGTTCTCTTTCTTCTGCCGGATTTCCCCCGCCTCCTGTTCGCTGCTGATGCGGATGGTTTTCACGACGAAGAGTTTTCCTTCATCCGAATGTTTCATGCGGGCTTTGCCTTTCAAATATCCGTGCTCCGGGCACCAGGCTACGCAGTAGTAGTTTTTCCCGCCGGCCGAAAACCAGCGTAAGCGTTTTCTTGCCGTTTTCCCGCAGATGCAGCAGTGCGTGCTGCAGACCTCGCGGTCGTGCATGGCTTCTTCTTTTGTGTCGAATTCGCGGGAGATGAATTTCGTGTAGCCATTATAGACGGCGTGGATCTCCTCTTTTTTCGATTTCGGGTTCTGATATACGTCGATCGAGTCGTACGCCAGCACAACATCCATATCGATGCGCGCAAAAATGTCGGCCGTATATTTTGCATCCGAAAGCGCCTGATGAAAATGCTCGTCCTTCGGGAGATGGAGGAAGTCGGCGGCGTACTCGAGCGCCCGGCGGCTCTTCATCGTTTCGTACTGGATCGCGAACAGTTTCTGTACATCGTAAAAATGAATCGGCCCGCGGATCAGCGACAGGAGGTTATAAAATTTCATGTTCCGCTGGAGCTCCGTCAGGTCTCCCGGTCCCCAGGTGCCGAACATGCACGCACCGCCGGAGAATGCAAAAAATTCCTGCACGGCCTGCGCAAATGGGATTCCGTTCTGCAGATCCTCTTCTGTCAGTCCGACGACCTCGCGCGTCCGGTGATGGAGATGCTGGTAGACCACCGGTTTTACAATCCGGTGAAACGTTCCCAGCACATTCCGCTCACCATCCATCTTCACCGCGCCGATCTCAATAATCTCAAATGGCAGCTTCGGGTTCTCTTTTCCTTTTCCATAGGGACACTGGTTCCATTCCAGGTCAAAAATCACATAGTCCATTGTATTGTCAATCCTTCATTCTGTGTCGTCTGTCCCTATTATAAATGATTTTGATATAATGAGCAACTATCTGGCAATTCCATTCTCCGCCCATTCTGGCAATTTTCTTCTTATGCATTACATTTCCCATTCATTTCATCCCGTTCTCTTTCAAACTTAACGCTTCTTTTATTGAAATCCCAGGTAAATCCGATATAATATTTTTAACTCCGGCCTTCGTTTTTACTCAAAAAAATCACCTGAAAAAGCCGGAAATATTACGAATTTAGATGAGCATCCGATATGAAAACAAAATTAACGCAAAAACAGATTCGATTTCAGGCGCTTCTGCTGTTTTTTATTACATTTTTTCTTGTCGAGCTCTGCGCCGTTTTTCTGTATCAGAATCAGTTAAAGGAAGCAAAGCTGAAAGCTGACTATACCGCACAGACGACCATCGGCCGCGTGAAATCGCAGTTAAACCATTATCTTGCCGAATCCAATCTGATGAAACACATGATTGAAGCCGGTTATACCGTCAATGACGAAGAGTTTTCCGTCCTCTCCTCGCTGATGCAGGACGACCAGAATGTCATCAAAGCACATGAGCTTGCAAAGGACGGCATTGTCACACTGATTTATCCGATGAGCGGAAACGAAGCCGCACTCGGACTTAACATGCTCGAGCATCCTGCCCGGAAACAGGAGGCACGCCTTGCCAAAGAGAGCGGCGAATACACGATTGCAGGACCGTTTGAGCTGCAGCAGGGCGACATCGGAGCACTGCTCTTTGACCCGATTTATACCACCGATGCCAACGGTGACCAGACCTTCTGGGGCTTTTCGATTCTCGTTCTCGACTGGGAATCGTTTCTGAACGAAATTGAACTGGATACACTGGAAGAAGCCGGCTACACCTACGAACTCTGGAAAATTTCTCCGGCCACCGGCGAACACGTTTCCATCGCACACTCCGGCAATTCCCGGCGTTCCGATGCCATCGAAGTTCTCTGCACCGTGCCGAACGACACCTGGCATTTTGAAATTGTACCGAAAAACGGCTGGCTCAGTCCGCTGCAGGTTTTTGTTTCCTTTGCACTCGGACTCATCCTTTCCCTGCTTGCCTCTATTGGTTTTCTGCAGTTCCAGATGCGCCGCTATAAAGACGAGATTCACGCAGCAGAACTGGAAAAAGCCGTACAGGAAGCACAGTCTGCCAACGAAGCAAAAACACGTTTTCTGTTCAACATGAGCCACGACATCCGAACCCCGATGAATGCCATCATCGGTTTCTCGGATCTGCTGGAAAAGCACATCGACGAGAAGGACCGCGCGGTCGACTACATTGCAAAAATCAAGTCCTCCAGCAGTTTTCTGCTCTCCCTGATCAACTACGTGCTTGAGATGGCGCGCATTGAGAGCGGTAAGGCCTCGCTGAAAATCGAGCTCGGCAGCTACAGCGAGCTGATCAATTCCCTGAATGCAGTGTTTGAGCCTTCGTTAAAAAGCAAAAATCTTTCCTATCTCTGTTACAACACGGTGGAACACGATGCCATCCTCTGCGACCGGACAAAAATACGGGAGATTCTGCTGAATATCATCAGCAACTCCATCAAGTATACGCCGGAGGGCGGAAAAATTTCCGTAAAAATCGAAGAGACACCGGCACCAAGGAAGGGCTTTGCCTCCTACCGCATCACCGTGAAGGACAACGGCATCGGCATGAGCAAAGAGTATCTGCCGCATATTTTTGAAGAATTTACAAGAGAACATTCCTCCACCGAAAGCCACATCACCGGAACCGGCCTCGGCCTTCCGATCGTCAAATCCCTCGTGAATCTGATGGGCGGAACGATCGATGTGGAAAGCGAACTCGGTGCCGGAACAATAACTACGGTCTGCCTCACGTTTGGACTTCCGACCGAAGAACAGCTTGCGGCTCACCAGCATAAAGACGAGATTCTCGAGCAGTCCCTGCAGACGCTTTCCGAAAAACGCGTGCTGCTTGCCGAGGATAATGACCTGAATGCAGAAATTGTACTCACCGTTCTGGAAGAAAACGGCATTCACGCCGAGCACGTAAAAGACGGCGCCCTCTGCTTAAAAGCAGTCCAGAACGCACCAGAAGATTATTACAATGTTATTCTGATGGATATTCAGATGCCGAACATGAACGGCTATCAGGCCGCAGAAGCGATCCGTGCACTCCCGGGAAAACGCGGGGAAATCCCGATTGTCGCCATGACGGCAAACGCGTTTGAAGAGGACCGCCGAAAAGCACTGGAATCCGGCATGAACGCCATATCGCGAAACCCGTTGACGTTTCGGTTCTTCTCGAAACACTTTCCAGGTTTTCATGACCTTTACAGATCCCGATGCACCGCGCTTCTTCTATGGAATTTTAACTTCCATCGACGATCAGAAACCCAAAAACAAATAATATGCATGAAAAAAGGAGCGTTCCCGTAAAGAGAACAGCTCCTTTTTTCATGCGCCGCAGCGGACGCTTTTATTTCTCGTTTTTCAGCAGCTCCAGGTTTTTGGAGATCAGCTCGCATCTCTGTTTTACGCAGTCCGGGGATCTGTGCGGATCCTGCGGTGTGTTGAACAGATAGTCCTCGAGTTTGTCGATTGTGGTAGTTGCTACATGCATTCTTGTATCGCAGGATGCATAGTAGATGTAAACCTCTCCGTTCTCACGCGCAATCGCGCCGTTTGTAAATACAACGTTGGAAACGTCTCCGACTCTCTCTTTTCCAAGCGGAACCAGGAATACACCGGACGGCTCTGCAATGACTTTGGACGGATCGTTCAGATCGGTACCGAAGACATACAGAACGTAGCGAAGGCCTGCTGCTGTATTTCTTACACCGTGTGCAATGTTGATCCAGCATTTCTTACCTCGGATCGGCACTGCTCCAGCACCGTTTTTGGACTCGGTCAGGGTATGATAAATACGTTTGCTGATGATCTTCTCCTCGTCGATGACAGCGTGTGTGATATCATCGCAGAGTCCGAAGCCGATTCCTCCGCCGCTTCCGGTCTCAATGAAACCATCCATCGGACGGGTGTAGAAGGCATATTTTCCGTCTACGAACTCCGGATGCAGAACAACGTTTCTCTGCTGCGGAGAACGTAAGGTTTTCAGGTTGTCCAGACGCTCCCAGGTCTTCAGGTCTTTCGTTCTTACGATACCAGCCTCAGCAACAGCCGCGGACAGATCCGGATCGTTTTTGTCCTTGCTCTCAGAGCAGAACACTCCGTAAATCCAGCCGTCCTCGTGCTGGGTCAGACGCATGTCATAAACGTTGGTTTCCTCTGCGCAGGTATCCGGCAGCACAACCGGGTAATCCCAGAAATGGAATCCGTCGATACCAGTATCACTCTCTGCAACAGCAAAGAAAGATTTTCTGTCATTGCCCTCCACGCGGACAACGAGATAATACTTTCCATTCAGATAAATCGCGCCGGAGTTCATCACAGCGTTGATGCCGAGACGCTCCATAAAGTACGGATTCGTCTCCTCATCCAGATCATATCTCCAGTGAACCGGAGCGAACTCTCTTGTCAGCACCGGATACTCATAGCGGTCATAAATACCGTTGTAAAAATCTGCTTTTGTGTTCTTTCTTGCCACAAGGCGGTCTACCTTGGCTTTTTCCACATAATACTGTTTATTCAGCATCTTTTAACCTCCCAATTACTTCCATACACATACGTCCATTGTGATACGGGCATTTCCACGGTTCTACAATCGGCTCATGAATCGGGCTTCCGTCTGCATTCACGCACCAGAACCACTCAGACCCCTCTCGTTTGTCGATCACATATTCCTTGATGTAGCCCCAGATGTCTTTTGCCGCATCGAGATACTTTGTTTCCTCCGGTTTTTTCTGCCATGCATTTAAAAATCCAACGACTGCTTCTGCCTGTACCCACCAGACTCTTGTGGTATCATCCACACCGCGCTCGCACTCATTCATCAGCGAATGATTTTTGTATGCCGTGTTGTAGATATTTTCCGCAATCTCTCCGGTGATCGGCAGCAGTTTTTCCCGGTAAGCCGGATCGCCGAGCACTTCTGTACCCCGGTCGATCAGCCAGGAAGTCTCGATATCATGGCCATAAGAATACAGATCAATCAGCGTATTCCATGTCCGGTCGAAGAATACTTCCTGACGGCCTTTTTCTTTGTTATATACTTTATCCGCGAAGAGATCCATCATAAAGCGGAGACGGTCACCGGTAAACGGATCCTTTGTCACGCGGTACAGCTCGGTATATGCTTCGAAAACATGCAGCAGCGTATTCATGGTCTTCTCTGCCATGACGCCGTTCTCCGAGAGCTTTTCATTGCTCTCCGGCTTGAAATCGCGGGTAAATGCCTCGAGATAACCGTACTCGTCGGTGCAGTGTGTCTCGATGATCTGCTGCAGCGATTTTGCCAGCTCCAGCGCCTCGGTGTCGCCCGTCGCATCAAAATACGTAGACAGCGCATAAATTGCAAATGCCTGATTGTACGTATGCTTTGTCGTATCGAGCGGTTTTCCGTCGTAGGTGACAGACCAGAACACGCCACCGTACTCGCGGTCCACACACGCCTGTTTCATAAAGCGGTACGCATGCTCCGCATCGGCGCGCAGCTTCTCGTCCTTTAAGGTCAGGTACGCATTCGAGAAAAACCAGAGAATTCTGCTGTTTAAGATGCAGCCCTTCTCATACGTTTTCTGCACGTTCAGATCAAAGTCCTGATAGCCGTAAAATCCGCCGTATTCCTCATCTCTTAAGCCCTCCCAGAACGGAACGATCCGTCCAGTAAAGTCTCCTGCTTTACTTCCTTTGCCAAAGACTGCATCTTTTCT
>ENA-OQBT01000385-OQBT01000385.1-human-gut-metagenome-genome-assembly--contig:-NODE-385-length-28023-cov-2.817142_pt1 | contig 28023 bp, 33 predicted proteins | sample MGYA00242749_ERZ504557 | MGnify/ENA primary metagenome ERZ504557 (study PRJEB26092, sample SAMD00036243) | human gut metagenome | host: Homo sapiens | study: EMG produced TPA metagenomics assembly of... | reverse complement strand
ACGTAATTTGGTCGCCAAAAAATTTGGTATCTAAGTTTATTGCGGTTTAGGGCCTTTACCGGTGAACGGCACGGTGACGTGGTTCATTTAATGACGGATGGTCTGGAAGCGTAGAAGCTACATAGCCCGTTATGTGCCACAGATGCTGTATGCCATGATGATTCCGCTCATTATGGCCATTGCCATCATTGATGCGGCACCGTGGGTTGCTATTATCTTACTCATTACATTCCCGCTCATTCCGTTTTTTATGATTTTAATCGGTAAAAAAAGCGGAGGCTATGAATAAAGAACAGTGGGAGCGTATGAGTTTTCTGAGCGGTCATTTCTTGGATGTCCTCCAAGGTATTGTGACGCTTAAACTCTTCGGTCGTTCCGAAGAACAGGTAGACGTCATCGCCCGTCTGTCCGCAGAATTTAGAGATTCTACTTTGCGCGTTTTGCGCGTGGCCTTTTTGTCCGCTTGGTGCTTGAGTTAGTCAGCACTATCAGTACGGCGTTAATCGCTGTGTACATGGGGATGGCCTTGCTTTACGGCCATGAAACTTTCTTGCCGGCATTTTTCGTATTGCTTTTGGCGCCTGAGTTTTACGCTCCCCTTCGTCAGTTGGGGGCCGCCTTCCATACCGGTATGGCGGGTCAGGTAAGTCTTGCCAAAATTGATACATTCTTAGCCTTGCCTATTGAAGAACCTGAGTCCGGCACAGTTACAGCGGCGGCGCTTAATACGGTAGAGTTTAAAGAGCTGTCTTATGCGTACGGCGCGACGTCGCATCAAGAACTTAATGCCAATGAGGGCGAGGTTTCATCTGAAAAAGCGGCTGTCACGTATGCGGTTGAAAATATTAATTTCACTTTGCGCCGCGGCGAGAAAGCCATGCTGGTCGGCGGCAGTGGTGCCGGCAAGAGTACACTCGCTCATTTGCTTTTGCGTCTCATGCAACCGACAAAGGGTGAAATTGTAGTAGACGGCGTGAACTTGCTTGACATGGAGGCGGATTTTTGGCGTGATCAAGTGACGTTTGTGCCGCAACAACCCCATTTATTCCGTGGTACGTTGCGTGAGAATATTACCTTTGGACAGCCTGTATCGGATGATGAAGTATGGGCAGCCGTTCGTGATGCGGAAGCGGAAGCGTTTGTAAATTCCTTGCCTCATGGCCTTGATACAATGCTGGGTGAAGGGGGCCTCGGTTTATCCGGCGGGCAACGCCAGCGTATTGCCATCGCTCGTGCTTTTATTAAACAATCACCGCTTATCGTGCTGGACGAAGTAACGGCCCATCTTGATGTGGCGACGGAACAGAGTTTGGCAAAAGCCCTGGAACGATTGATGGCGAATAAGATTGTGCTTCTCATCGGGCATCGCTTGCAGACTATGCGTTGGGCCGATACTTTATTGGTGTTAAAACAGGGGCATATCGTTGAAAGAGGATCTTTTGATGAGTTGGTAGCGGCTGACGGCTACTTCAGCGAACTCGTCAAAGCGGGCGTGGGAGGCACCGCTGATGTTACTTCCGACGGCGTGGGTCATAACGGAGCTGCAGAGAGTGCTGTAGCCGGAGTTACAGAGCTGCCCTAGCCGGAGCTACAGAGACTGCCGTAGCCGGAGCTACAGAGACTGCCCTAGCCGGAGCTACAGAGACTGCCGTAGGGACAGCCGATGCTATAGGGAATAGTCACACTAAGCCTAATGTTGATATTGAAAAAGCTGTCCATCCGGTGATTGCCGCCCATGCGGCACCGGGGGCATCGCATATTGAAGTCAGCGAGCCTACGCAGAATATATCGACATGGAATTCGCTAAGTCGGTTATTTGCCGTATTAGGGCCTGCGCGTAATTCCTTGTGGCTCAGCTTATTATTCTCCTTCTTGACGGTATTCATGAACGTCGGCCTTTTGACAACGTCGGCTTGGCTCATCACGTCGGCGGCGTTACGCCTGAATTGGCGGCTTTAAGCCTCTCTATTGTAGGGGTGCGCTTCTTCGGTATCAGCCGCGCCGTATGCCGTTATATCGAGCGCTATGTATCGCATCATATGGCCTTCCAAGGACTCTACGGTTTACGCGTATGGTTTTATAAAAAGTTGGAGCCGTTGATGCCGGCTGCATTGCATCGACTCGGTTCCGGTGATATTTTAGGTCGCATCATGCGGACATCGAGACACTCCAATTCTTCTATTTGCGTGTTATTATTCCGCCGGCGGGGGCTGTCTTATTAACTGTTATCGGCTTTTACTTCTTGGCACAGTTCAGCTATCAGCTGGTGTGGTTATTGGCGATTGTCTTTATCTTGGGGGCCGTGGTGATTCCGTTTATTGTGTATCGTCATAATGCGTTGGCTACGGATGCAGCTCTTGTATATCGCAGCGGTATAAAGGATACGGTGGTAGAAAGCTTGGCGGGCATTATGGATATCATAACGTACAAGCAGGAACCGCGCGTGACAGCTTGGTGGATCGTCAGTTTAACGATTTGACGTCGGCTCAGCATATCGTTCATCGCGGCACCAATATTGGCGATACGCTCTTCTTGGGGCTCACCCAATTAACCATGGTCCTGGGGGCGCTCATCATGATTCCGCTTGCTAACGGCAGTCAACAGGAAGGGATTTTTATCGCCGTAGTGGCCATTGCCTTGCAATCCTATTTTGAAGCCTTGGCACCGCTTACTATTGCCTGGTATCATGGTCGTGAAAGTTTAGCCGCCATGAAACGATTGGTTCAGTTGGCGGAACAGGCTCCGGCTGTTAAGGAATCGATGGCGCCGGCTGAAAGGGTTGACTCTGACGCTAAAAATGAGGTGATTCAGTCGATGGCTTCGGCTGAGTCGGTTAAAGTGGACTCGCCATCTTTGGGCATTAATTTTGATAAGGTAAGCTTCCGTTATGACGAGGGCGAGCCGTATATATATGAGAATTTATCACTTTATATCAAACCGGGTGAAAAAGTGGCCGTAGTAGGGCCGAGCGGCTCCGGCAAAACGACGCTCCTTACTATGTTGGAACGGTTCTATGATTACGAAGGCCGGATTTCGTTGGGAACCAAAGAGCTTAAATCGCTGTCATTGGCTGAGGCTCGCGAATACTATGGTGCCTTGACGCAGGATACCTATTTATTCCATGCATCGGTGGAAGACAATATTCGCTTGGCTAAACCGCGGGCAACGGCTGAGGAAATGGCAAAAGCCATTGAGTTCGCCGCCTTAACCGATTGGGTTAATACGTTGCCAAACGGTCTTAAGACAATTATCGGCAGTGGCGGCAGCGGTGTGAGCGGCGGGCAGCGTCAGCGTATTGCGCTCGCTCGTTTGTGGCTCCGCAACAGTCCGATTTTGTTGCTCGATGAACCATTGGAAGGGCTCGATCAATTGGTTCGCCAGGATATACAGAACGCCTTATACAGCCTGATGAAGGATAAAACAGTCATCTATATTACGCACCATCTGGGCGGTTTGGAAAAGATGGATCGAATTCTATTCTTGGAAAACGGTCAGGTTGTAGAAGACGGCTCCTATGAGACCTTGATGGCAAAACGCGGTGCCTTCTATGCGTATCGCAAGCTATCCATGGAAACTGTTTAACACTTTGTAAAATAGCATACAGGGTATCTTTGATATCTAGGGGATAAATTTATGACTGCCGGCTCGAAAGGGCTTGGCAGTCATTTTTTAGAATAAATAATCAAGTTAAATGCGCTCAATGGTGATAGAATCGGCTTTTTTGAAACTGTCGATATGCTATGTAGTTTAAAATCGGGTGCGTTATGTTATAATATGGACTGAAAACGTGCTAAATCCATAGGAGGCGTTATGAACAGTCTAGTCACGCGATTATTGGAATTGGCAGAATCGATGACAAAAGGAACACGCAAGAAAATCGCAGAGAAACCGGTCACGCCTGAGCAACAAATTGAGGCCGAACCTTGCGAAGCGAGCGAAACCGATTTATACGATCATCGTATTATCAGTGTTGAGGAAGATGCGATTAACCGCATTTTGAAAGCTCAATTGCGAAATCACTGGTTATTTTATTCTGTTACCTTTGAGTTTGAAAATAACAATAAGGTCTACATGGGGATTATTACGACCCTCGGGACCGTTATTAATATAGAATTTACTATCGAAGATTTTGGTTTGACGACTATGCTTCGAGTTTTTCCATAAAATTGAATATGTCCGACGTCGATATGGGCGGCTTTATTATGAATACGATTGTTCATTTATTGGGCAATTGGAGCCTCAGCCTGTTGGGCACCTTCTTTAACCCCTTCGAAATTATCGGTGACGGGTCGACGGTGCGTTTTGAAAAAAGGGCATTATCCGTTTTGATTTGTCCCCGGACAGTCCGATTCGCCGTTTAATTTCTTGGCCGAACCGCTGTACGAATGCTAAAGGACCGGTTATCTTAATTAATGCCCGCTCGGAACAGTCGGTACTTCGTTTGGAATACTATGCCTTCCGCGATGAGGTGGAGACCTATAATATTCCTGAAGTGCCTGTGAAAACGAGCTGGGTTCGTTCCATTGACTTGGCAGCAGCGTTGTTATTGCCGATTGGTGTGTGGATCAGTTTTATCATCCTTCACCACTATTTGCCGGCGGAGACGATTGAATTCTCCTTTTCCACATATTTCCTTATTTCTTTGGGGATTTTGTGTATCAGTTTTATCGTCATGAACATTCCGCGCTATATTTATATGTATTTTGATTCCCGTAAAAAATGGCAAAGTGTCTTTGTCCATAATAATATTAAGATTCAAATGCGTAAATTGCAGCGCCGTATTCAGATTCAACAGGTAGCGCTCAAAGGTAACGGGAAGGAAACCGATGCGGAAAGCCAGGCGAATATTCGCGACTTACTCTTGCAGATTCGTGATAAGCGCTTTTTGGCACAGCGTCTTAAAATCGCTGACGAAGACCGCGACCGTAAACAGAAAATTAAGTTTATTATTGCGTATATCGTATGTACCTTGTTGGAATGGATTTTGTTGATTCACTAGGCCGTCGAATTGTGATATATTGAAATAAGAAGATTTACTAAAAAATATAAAGAAAGGGTGCTCTATATGTCGAAAAGAAATATTCAAGAGGAAAATCAAGATAAAATTATTATTACATCAAAAACATCTGAAGATTTGGCTAAAAGAATGAAAGCTTTATCGGCAGAAATTCTTAAACGAAACCAAAATTTGTATAAAAGATTGGAAAATAGATGAATAAGATTATACATTTATTAATCGATGATATTATACAGTTTCATAAGGATTTAGAAGCATCTTCCGTTATGAAATCGGGAATCCATTATTTAAACTTATTGGAATCGGCGGTTAATACCCCGTTTCAAACATTTGGTGGAGAAGACTTATATCCTACAACTTATGATAAAGCAGCACAACTTTGTTATGGTTTAGCTAAAAACCATGCTTTTACTGATGGAAATAAGCGAATAGCATTTCACTCTATGCAAATATATCTAGCGTTAGAAGAAATTAATTTAACTTATACCGATGATGAAGCTGAGGCATTAATTATTGGTGTTGCTGATAATTCTGTATCAGTAGACATGCTAAAAGAGTGGCTCATTCAACATTCAGCTTAATATTTATGTAAATAAAGAAATATTATAAAAATATTTGGAACCTCCTTGTCGATATATTTTAAATTGAATGTATTTCAATAAGGAGGTGTTTTTATGGAAGAAATTCTAACAGCGACGGCTAATTACGGATTCCCCATGGTGGTTGCGGCGTATTTATTGATACGTCTGGAACACAAAATGGATTCACTGAGTGCGTCGATTAATGAATTGGTTTTTACCTTAAAAACCTATGACCATAAATAAAAAAATACGTACAGAAGTAAGAAGAACACGTTGCAGCGAATAGGCACTGTAGCGTGTTCTTTTATATATTTACAAATTGATTTCGCAGAGTGAGATTACTATATAAAAAATAGACACTAAAAGTACCTGTAAATAGAATACTCTTTAGTGTCTAAAGTAAATTATAGGGTTTGATGTTTATCGTTGCTGCTCGTGATTCAGTGGACTTGCCACTCTCGTTCGTTGCGGGCGGGCTACTCGTTTCTGCGGCCAGATAGCCGGTAAGCCGTATTTGTTCGGTTTTGACGAACCGGGGATGACGAGTAGGATTAAGTTACAATCCAAATGAGTACTGCGAAGGCGGCACTGGTAGATTTAATCGGCAAGTACGGGTAGGTAAAAGCGATGAATATACACCATAAAATACCTATAACGCCGTGGAATGAAAAGTCTTGGAAGCGCCTTGCATAGAGTACGAAATAGAAGGACAAGAGGACCGAGTGGCCCAAAAAACTTAATATACGGACACCCCAATAGGCAATGAGGATAACTACACTATCCATCATTGTGGCAATCATGGTGTTGAACAGTCCGACTACGATGGTCATGCCGATGAGGCCGATTAAGAATTGTAATCGGTTCAAGCGCCCTTGCAGATATAATATTTTTATTTGCTTGACATAACCCCAACGGGTAATGGTAAAGGCGATAAGCCCCATTACAAACGCCTGGCCTATGTTAAATAGAATATCCATAAAATCTTCCTTTACTAGTAATAGAACTTCATTATTATATCATATTTAAATATTTGACGCCATATAGGGCGTTTTAACAAATTGCATAATAATAAGTTAAAAAATATGTAAAGAATGGGAAAAGTTCTTCACCGTAAATAGTAAGGGGAAACGATTAAAACTAAGTTAAAAGGGGATACATAAAAAGACGCAACAGGGAGAAACTGCTGCGCCTTTTAGAGAGAAAGGATTAATGAGATGTATATCCAAGAGGTAATGGTGTGTAGGACATTACCTCTGAGGACATCGTGTTAATAATTTAACATTAATTTTTTATAAGAATGATGTATGCCATACTAGCGAATTATGTTACGAAGGCCTTTTACAAGGAAGAGGGCCACTACGATACCGATACCGCTGGTTAAGAAGGAAGCCGGTAAATTACCTACGGCTACCATAAAGCTGTCCAATACGTATGCCCAAGCTACCAAATAGCCAAGGGCTGTCCAAACGGCACCGACCAGCATGGCGCTCAAAAGACGGGCAAAGGTTGCTTCCCGAGCTTTTAACGGATTAGGACGAAAACCGACAATCATGTAGCCTACAACGAGGCCGGAAATACCCTTGATTACGATGGAGAACAGGGTATACGCTGAATGGCCCATGACTAAGTCGAATAGACTGAGCCGATGGCACCGGCAAGTCCGCCAAAGAGTCCGCCAAAGAGGGCTGAAATAGTAAACAGCGCAGCGGAACCGAGGTGAACCATGCCGCCACCGGGTAATGGAATAAGAAACGTGGTAGCTAAGGCACAGATGGCGGATAGCATACCGATATAAATAATATCTCGAACTGTTAAATTCACAACAAAGACCTCCCAAGACAGTCCCTTTAGTGACTGTCTATTTTTTATTTCAAATTTATTTAATTAACGCGGTCAAACGTCCCAAGAGGCGTTCAAACAACAAGCCGTCACGCATGGAGCCGATGGTTTCGTGCGTATATTTTACGGCATCGGTGGTAAAGTTGGCGGCGATTTCGGCACTCTTTAAGGTGTCGTAGCCCTGCATCAAAGCGCCGGTTAAGACAGCGGTGAAAATGTCGCCCGTGCCGTGAGCTTTTACCGGTACAAGGCTGGTGCTTACCAATTGTAATTCATCGGTTTCGCCGTCGTAAACAGCTACGATGGCTTCTGTCTGATGAGGTACACCGGACATGATGACATGACGGGGACCTAATTCGTGAAGTTCTTTACAAAGCTGACGAATTTTAGCTTCATCCACTGTTTCCGGTTCATATTTATGACCCAAGAGGAAGCTTGCTTCCGTGTAATTTGGTTTAATAATATCCGCATGAGCAATGAGTTTGCGCATTTCCTGTACCATCGTGTCGTTATAAACGGAGTATAATTTGCCGTCATCCGCCATGGCCGGATCGACGATGATTGGTTTATCTTGGCCAAAGCGTTCAATCGCTTCGATTACGATGTGGATTTGTTCCGGGGAAGCGAGGAAACCGCTCTGAATGGCATCAAAGGTGATGCCGTTTTTTTCCCAGCAATCCATGAACGGACGAAGATGTTCGGAGAAGTCGACCATTTCATAGTTTGGGTATTCCAAGTGGTTGCACAGTAAAGCCGTTGGGAACGGTACCGCTTGGGAGCCGAAGGCGCTGAGGAGCGGCATGGCTACCGTAAGGGAACAACGACCAATGGAGCTCATATCTTGAATGGAAAGGACTACCGGAACTGGATTCATAAACATACCTCTTTTCTAAAAATAGGCTTACCAAAGGGCAAGCACGTTTGATTTCGTTTGTATGAATAACATTTTAAAAAAATATGTGTCATATGTAAATATACAGAATTTATATTTTTGATAGGACAGATGGAAAGATGTATACAGAACACATGTACTAAATTGAGAATTACTGCATCGCAAATGACCACGACTCGTGTATAATATATATATAAAAATTATCAACTAAGGAGTGTGATGATTGGTGGGTACCTATTTATTTAAACGTCTCATCGGAGCCGTGGTTGTTATGTGGGCCATAATTACGATTACCTTTATGCTCATGCATGCCATCCCGGGCGGACCGTTTACGGAAGAAAAGAAATTGCCGCCTCAGATTAAGGCGACCATTGAAGCAACCTATCATTTGAATGATCCGGTTTGGGTTCAGTACACAGATTATATGAAGCATGTGGTGCAGTTTGATTTGGGACCGTCCTATAAGTACTTGGGCCGTTCCGTCAATGATATTATTGGCGAGTCGTTCCCCGTGTCGGCACAGCTGGCTTGGCGCCTTGGTGTTTGCCGTAATTGGCGGCGTGGCGGCCGGTATCGGCAGTGCGTTGAAGCCGAACACATGGCTGGACTATATCATAACCTTCGGATCTACCTTGGGAATTTCCGTGCCTACCTTTATCATCGGGGCACTTCTGGTATATTGGTTGGGCTTTGTGTGGCCGATTTTTCCGGTGGCGCTGTGGAAGGGACCGGCCTATATGGTGTTGCCGATTTTGACCTTGGGGGCACAGCCGATGGCGTTTATTGCCCGACTTACCCGCTCCACCATGCTCGACGTCATGCAGCAGGAGTACATTAAAACGGCACGGGCCAAAGGCTTAGCCAATTGGGATGTTATTATGAAACATGCCATAGGAAATGCTATCTTACCTGTTTTGACTTATTTGGGGCCGCTGGCGGCGGCGCTGCTTACGGGTAGTTTTATCGTAGAAACAATTTTCGCCATTCCGGGGCTTGGGAAGTATTTCGTAACATCCATCTATAATCGCGACTATACGGTTATTTTAGGGGTTACCATTTTCTACAGTGCTCTCGTAGTAGGTTTTAATCTGTTGGTGGATTTATTGTATCCATTCGTAGATCCGCGCGTTACTATGGAAGAGGAGGATGAGTCATGAAGCTGACCGACGATTTCTTGCCGTTGCGTGCTCATGGCACGACGGCCGATGTGACCGCCGAAGTGGTGTATCGTCCGCGTCCCAATGCGTGGCATCGCTTAAAAGAAAATAAATTGGCTCTCTTTGGGCTGTTCATTATTATATGCATGTTGTTACTGGCTATCGTAGGGCCGTGGTTATCGCCGTATACCTATGCGGATCAGAATCTGGCGGAAGCAATCAGGCACCGTCAGCGGCGCATTGGTTCGGTACCGATACGCTGGGCCGTGATTTATATGTGCGCGTTGTGTATGGCGCTCGTATTTCCTTGGCTGTCGGTTTTGTGGCAGCCGCTATTAACCTCGCTATCGGCGTTATTTACGGCGGCGTAGCGGGCTTCTTCGGCGGCAAAGTAGACAGACTCATGATGAGTTTTGTAGATATTTTGTACGGTATTCCGCTGTTATTATATGTAATTTTGCTCATGGTGGTCTTATCGCCGGGTTTAACCTCCATATTTATCGCCCTTGGTATCGCGTATTGGCTCACTATGGCGCGTATTGTGCGCAGCCGCATTGTGACGCTAAAGAATGAAGAATATGTGCTCGCAGCGCGTTCTATGGGCGTGCCGGCGTCGCGTATTTTATTCCGTCATATGTTGCCGAACTGTGTGGGACCGATCATCATTACTATGACCTTGGCCATTCCGGAAGCCATTTTTACGGAAGCCTTTTTAAGCTTTATCGGTCTCGGTGTCAGTGCCCCTATGGCGAGCTGGGGGGTGCTTGCGGCGGAAGGGATTAACTCCATTCGTTCCTATCCGTTCCAATTGGTGGCGCCGGCCTTGGCCATTGCCATTACCATGCTTGGCTTTACATTCTTTGGGGACGGCCTTCGTAATGCCTTGGATCCGAAAGGAGAGGTGAAACGATGAGTTTAGTTACTATGGAAAATTTACGCGTAACCTTTCATACCTTTGCCGGTGATGTAGAGGTTGTACGCGATGTATCGCTTAAGTTAGAGGCCGGGGAAGTGCTGGGCATCGTAGGTGAATCGGGGTGCGGTAAGTCTGTTACGGTACAGGCTTTAATGGGCTTATTGCCGCGAGATATTACTACGGTGAAGGCCGAGGCGCTTCAAGTGGCCGATACGGATTGTAAAGATTTCGGTGAAGCGTCATGGCGCCATTTGCGTGGCTCTTCTGTAGCTATGGTGTTTCAAGATCCTATGACGGCGCTGAATCCTATTTTATCTGTCGGCACGCAGCTGATTGAATCTATTAAGTTACGGGCCAAACGAAGCGGGGAAACTTTGGGCGATGTGAAGGCGGAAGCGGCAGCATTACTCCAAAAAGTAGGCATTTCCGATCCGGACCGCCGTTTAGCACAGTATCCCCATGAACTTAGTGGCGGCATGCGGCAACGTGTTGTCATTGCCATGGCCTTAGCGGGCAAGCCGCGCCTATTACTGGCCGATGAGCCGACGACGGCCTCGATGTGACGACGGAGGCACAAATTTTATTGCTTCTAAAAGAGTTAATAAAAACGGAACACATGGGGCTTATTATTATTTCCCATAATTTGCGGGTCATTGCTCAAATGTGTGACCGTATGGCCGTTATGTATGCCGGTCAGATTGTGGAAGAAGGTACGGTGGAAGCTTTATTGGGAAATCCGCGTCATCCGTATTTACAAGGCCTTTTACAATCACTGCCGACTATGGCCACGACTAAATTGCAGGCTATCGGCGGTCAGCCGCCGGATTTATACAGTTTGCCGATGGGGTGTTCTTTCCATCCCCGTTGTCCTAAAGCAATGCGAATTTGCGCCCGGGAAATGCCACGATTGGAAAATAATTTACGCTGTTGGCTGGCTAAGGCTAAAATTACGCCGTGTCCTACGGTGTCGGGCGAATTACTGGAGAAATGTGATGCTTATTGTAATCGCTTAGCCGCTGCGAATGATGCCGAAGGGCAATCAGTTGAGGGCGAGCCGGCGACTGCAACGGCGCCTCTTGGGGGGCGACAAATAATACCAACGCAAGGAAGGGACAGGTGAAGTCATGAATATTTGGGAAACCCATGATTTAACGAAGCATTTTACCGTTCGACGCGGTTTTTTAAAACAAAATAGTCAATTGGTGCGCGCGTTGGAAGGTGTGTCGCTGTCACAGGCTGAAGGCGAAACATTAGGCCTGGTAGGGGAATCGGGCTGCGGTAAATCCACTTTCGGGCGTACGCTCATGGGCCTCTATCCGAAAACATCGGGCCGCATTGTTGTGGCGGGCCGTGAAATTGAGAGTCCCGCCGATCAAGAACATGTATTGCAGCATATTCAAATGGTGTTCCAGGATCCCTATGCGTCCTTGAATCCGCGTATGACGGTGCGGCAAAGCCTCTTGGAACCGTTAACGGTGCGGACTACCGGTCATGTGTCGCTCAGTGAAGCCGACAAATTAGCGAAAGTGGATGCCGTCTTGGAACAGGTGGGACTCACAAAGGCGCAGGGCGAACGATATCCGCACGAATTCAGTGGCGGCCAGCGTCAGCGTATCGGCATCGGTCGAGCCTTATCAGTGAGCCGCAGTGTATAATCTGCGATGAACCGATTTCCGCCTTGGACGTGTCTATTCAGGTACAAATTGTGTCGCTTCTGGAGCACTTGCAGGCGGAGCGCCGTATCAGTTACGTATTCATTTCCCATGATTTGAACATGGTTCGTTATATCAGTCAGCGGATTGCGGTTATGTATTTGGGCGCTGTGGTGGAAGAAGGGCCGACGAAGGCCGTTTATGAAAACCCGCTCCACCCGTATACACAGGCCTTGATTCAGTTAAATGCGCCGTTGGCGCCGCATATGAGTATCGGACCGGTGCTGGCCGGTGAAGTACCGAGCCCGCTGGCTAATATTACAGGCTGTCCTTTTGCATCGCGTTGCCCGGAAGTGACAAGTCAATGCAAGGAAGCCAAACCGCCGCTCGTTATGCGTGAAGGGCGCAAGGTAGCCTGTTGGCGGCGTTAGGAGGTTTTTAGTATGGAAAAAATTCTTGCCGGCAAAGGGCTTGGCATAGAGTTGGATGAATTAATTCAGGACATGGCACCGGACGGGGAAATTTCCTATTTGGTGGCCCGTCTTGATGATGAAAAAGATATGGCTGAAATTGCCGGTCGCGGTATTACGATGGTTCATGCCAGCGCCAGTATGATTAAAGTGCTTATTATGGCCGCTTTGTTTAAAAAAAGTGGCAGACGGCGATTTAGCTTTGGATATGACCATGAGTCTTAAAGAGTCGCCACGCGTTTTGGGTGGCGGGGCCCTGCAGGAACTCGATTTAAACCATCGTTTTTCCTATTTGGAACTGTGCCGACTCATGATGGTACTTAGCGATAATTGGGCGACCAATTTGTTGATTAAAAAACTCGGCATGGCGACGGTTAACGAATTCGCTGAGTCTATAGCCTACAGGCTACGCGTCTTAAGCGCTATATGATGGACAGCAAGGCACGAGCGGAGGGCCGTGAAAATGTTATGACCGTCTTGGACCTCATGACTTTATATGAGTACATTTACGTTCAGCGTGAATCGGGGCCTTTAGGTCACGAAATGTGGCAACTACTGGGCCGTCAGCAGTTTCGCGATAAGCTGCCGTTTTACTGGGGAGAAGACGTGGTGTTTCACCATAAAACGGGCGTTCTCGACGATGTGGAACATGATGGCGGTTTGTTGCCCCTCGTTAAAGGTACCTTCGGTATCATTGTGTTTATTTCGAAGGTGCCCAACACGGAAGGCATACTGTTGGGGGCACGAATGGGCCGCTGTATTAAAGAGTTTTTAGAAAATAAATTGCCTTAATCGGCACATAAGGAGTCGCGTATGAAACGATATGTGATGTACAGTGTATTGCTTATACTAATAATGGGGCTGGTACTCATGACGGGTGCAGTCGCAGCGGCGAGGCGATTCCGCCGGACACCTTGCGCTATGCCTTGGAGCAGGAACCGTCCACTTTGGACCCGGCTAAATCGTCAACCTTGCCGGAGTCTTCCGTGGAGCTGGCCGTGTTTGAAGGCCTTACCCGATTAAATGCTAAAGATGTACCGGAACCGGCGGTGGCCAAGTCGTGGACAATTTCACCGGATGGGTTGACCTATATTTTCTATCTTCGTCCCGAAGCTACCTGGTCCGATGGCAAGCCCGTAACGGCTCATGATTTTGAGTATGCGTGGAAACGGGCGTTAAATCCCGAAGTAGCGGCTAACAATGCGTTTATGCTCTATGTTTTGAAAAACGGCGAAGCTTATAATACGGAAAAAGCGAAGGCCGAAGATGTAGGCGTTAAGGCTGTTGACGATCATACCTTGTTGGTGACCTTGGAATCGCCGACACCGTATTTCTTGGGGTTGACGGCTTTTCACGCGTACTATCCGGTACGTGAAGACATCGTATCGCAGGCACCTGATACTTGGGCTACGTCGGCGGCTACGCTTATCGGCAACGGACCGTTTAAACTGGTGAAATGGCAACACAGTGCAGAATTGCAGTTTGTTAAAAACGATAAATATTGGGATGCTGCTTCCGTTAAGTTAAAAGGCATGGAATGGCCTATCAGTGAATCTCAAAGCACCCGTCTTACCCTTGCTGAAGGGGGCGCCGTAGATATCATGGTAGAGCCGCCCGTGGCCGATCAGGAGCGTTTGACGAAGCTTGGTCTTTTCAAAGTGGCGCCGTCCTTGGGGACCTATTATTATGTGTTTAACGTAACGGCTCCGCCGTTTGATAATCCATTGGTGCGCAAGCGTTTTCCGTGGTCATCGACCGCAAAGTAATTGTAGATACCATTGTGCATGGCGGTAAAACGCCGGCTTACGCTTTTGTGCCGCCGGGACTGACTGATGAAGCGACGAATCAGGATTTTAGAGCCGAAGGGGGCAATTTGGTAGCCTATAATGTGGCGGAAGCGAAGAAACTTTTGGCCGAAGCCGGTTACGGACCGAATAAACCGTTGCCACCGGTGACGATTTTGTATAATACTAATGAAATGCATAAGGCCATTGCCGAAGCGGTACAGGCTATTTGGAAAAATGAGCTGGGGGCTACGGTGGAACTTCAGAATCAGGAAACGAAGGTGTTCATGGCGAACCGTGAAGAAGGGCATTATCAGGTGGCACGGGCGTCGTGGATTGGTGACTATGCGGATCCGCAGACGTTCCTCGATGTGTTCTATGATTCCGCCAATGATGCGCAATATCACAGTGAAGCGTATAATGCTTTGATAGAGCGAATTCACAATACGACGGATGTGAAACTGCGTAACGAACTTATGCATGAAGCAGAAGCTATGATTTTTGATGACACTGTGGTTATGCCGATTTATTTCACTACCACGCCGTATGTGGCACGTGATACAGTGGGCGGGTACTATTGGTCAAGCTTGGGGACCATAGAGTTTAAACACGCGTTTCGTAAATAAGTGAAAGTGTATAGATAACGAGTATAGCCAATGATTAAATGCATTGGCTATATTCAATGAGTAGTGGATAGGAGAAGTACTGATGGATTGGATTTGCCAAAACGGTTACAACCGGGCATGACATTGGCCTTTACGGCGCGGCCTCGGCAACGGAAGAAAATCTGGACGCGTTGAAGCTTTGGTTGAAGCCAGGGGGTATAAGGCTGTATTCGGGGCGTCCTGTTATCGTCACGGTCTCTATGGCGGTACGCCGGAGGAACAGGCCGCGGAATTTAATACCTTTATGACGGACTCCGATTGTGATGCGGTAATTGCCTTGCGTGGCGGTTACGGCACAGTGCGTTATTTGGATTTATTGGATTATGAAGGCATTCGCAAGGGGCAAAAGCCTTTTGTGGGGTATAGCGATTGTACGGCGTTACATACGGCCATCGGTCGCTACAGCCGTTTGGTCACCTATCACGGACCGATGGGCGTAGATTGGTTAAAACCGGGGCGTGAAAACGATGTAGCTCACTTATTTGATTTGCTTGAGGGTAAAACTTCCGTAATCGAGCCTTATTGGCGCCGCCACGGGGCTTTATCGGTGCCAATATGGAAGAAGGCAGGCTCATGGGTGGTAATTTAGCCATTCTTTGCAGCTTAGGCGGTACTCCTTATGCACCGGCCCTTGAAGATTGGGACGATGCCATTTTACTGTTGGAGGATATTGGTGAACCGCCTTATAAAATAGATAGAATGCTCCAGCAATTGCGCCGTCAAGGCGTTCTGAGTCGCGTTAAAGGGGTGGCTCTCGGTACGTTTACAAACTGTGAAGACGAAGACGAGCCGGATTATGAAATCGGCGCTCATGTATTGGATTACATGATGGCTGAACGATCGCAAGATGCACCGGAACCTTTTGTCTGCTATGTACCAACCGGTCACGGCACGCCTCATCAGGCTTTGCCGCTGGGAAGCTATGTAAGTTTCAGAGCTATTTCCAATACATTGGTGCTGTTTCCTTATTGTGAGGGGCATTCGTTTGTAAAGGATCCGATGACGGAGCCAACCGACTCTGTTGATGCATTGTCGGAGGGGAATCCTATTGCCAATTTAACGGAGGGGAACCATATTGCTGATTCAAAGGTTGCTAACGCTGTGGCGGAGCTGCCTAATGATGGTTCTTTGGCAGCTCGTGAAGCTTGCCTTCACGAAGCCATTCAGAACATAGAGCAGGCGCTTATCGATTTGTCCGCTTATTTACATGCCAATCCCGAAGTAGGTCTTACGGAACATAAAGCGGTGGCTGCTATTACGAAGTTTTTGGCTGACCGGAATTTCAGAGTAAAGACGGACGTCAGTGACGGCCGCATTCCGGAGCTTGCCACATCCCTTAAAGCGGATAAAGGGAATTCGGACAGTGCCTATAAAATGGCTTTTCTCGGTGAATATGATGCCTTGCCGGGGCTTGGTCACGGCTGCGGTCATAATTTGATTGCGGCCATGAGCATCGGGGCGGCCATCGGTTTTGCGGCGGCTGTACCGGAAGCATTGACCACCTTCTTCGGTTGTCCCGCCGAAGAGACCGTAGGGGGCAAAGTCTTTATGGCCGATGCAGGCGTATTTAACGGCTATGCCGGTGCTTTGTTGACACATCCGGCGGATGTAAATGAGCTGGGCGGTTCTTCTTTGGCCAGTCACCCGTTGGAAGTGAAATTTATCGGTCGTTCCGCTCATGTGGCGGATTTAGAAGACAGGGGTATTAATGCCTTGGATTGTGCGGTTGCTTTATATGCTGCGGTGAATGAGCTAAAAGCGCAGTGGGGCGATGAAGTGGTTATCGGTCAAATCTTCACCGAAGCGGGTGAAGCGCCGAACATGATTCCCGCTGAAGCTGTATTACACATGACCGTCAGAGCCCATACGGTGGAGTTTTTAGAAGAGATTGTTTTGCCAACCGTAAAAGCTAAGGCCCTTGAAATTGCCAAAGCGAAAGGTGCCGAAGTTAAGCTTCGCCACTATGAACCGCTGTTTAAAGACTTGCGCGAAGACCGAACTTGGCGTGATTTAGCGCAACAGGTCATGACGGAGTGGGGCGCCACACCGACGATGCTTCCCAATGATGTGGCGGAAGGAAGCACCGACATGGGCAATGTGTCCCATGTGGCACCGACGGTACAATTGACTTTGGCCATCGGTGAAAACATGGGTCTTCATACACCGGAATTTGCGGCCCGCGCCGGTTCACCGGAGGGGCTCGCTATGATTCAAAAAGGGGCGCATATTATGGCGCTTACCGCACTACGCCATTGGTGGCAGTATGGTCGCGATTTTGACAGAGCTGTAAAATAAGGGTAAAATATATATGGTTAAATTAAGCCGTCTTTTTAGAGACGGCTTTTACATTAGATGAGCGGTTGGGAGATGACTGATGAGTGTACTAACGGTGTCACATGTGACGCATGGCTTCGGCGCCCGTCAAATTTTGGATGATGCGTCGTTTCGACTATTAAAAGGTGAACATGTTGGCTTAATCGGCGCTAATGGCGAAGGTAAGTCTACGTTTTTAAATATTATAACCGGTAAAATTTTGCTGATGAAGGCACGGTGCAATGGTCCAATAAGGGTACCGTAGGTTATTTGGATCAGCATAGCGTATTGGCCGAAGGGCAGACTATACGCGACGTGCTACGCGATGCGTTCAGCGATTTATTTGAATTGGATAAAGAGTTACAGGCCGCTTACATGGAGATGACGGACTGTGACGAAGCGCGCATGAATGAGCTCTTGGAGAAAACCGGTGAGTGGCAGGAAGAGTTGGAGCACCGCGGTTTTTACGAAATCGATGCCACCATCGAGCGCACGGCGCAGGGCCTCGGGCTTGTAGACATCGGTCTCGACCGTCTCGTTAACGAATTGAGCGGCGGTCAGCGTACGAAGGTATTATTGACGAAGCTCTTATTGCAAAAACCGACCATATTGCTCTTGGATGAACCGACCAACTATTTGGACGTGGAGCATATTGAGTGGCTTAAGAATTATTTGCAAAATTATGAAAACGCCTTTATCCTCATCTCTCATGATATGGAGTTCTTAAATTCCGTAGTCAATGTGATTTATCACATCGAACAGGCGCAGTTGACGCGTTATACGGGGAACTACGAACAGTTCCTTGCAGCTTATGAAGTGCAGCGTGCGCAAGCGGTGAAAGCCTATGAGCGGCAGCAACAGGAGATTGCCCGCATGGAAGACTTCATTCAGCGTAATAAGGCTCGCGTGGCGACGCGCGGCATGGCCAATTCCAGGGCTAAGCGCTTAGAGAAAATGGAGATTTTGGACAAACCGAAGGTTCATTTGGAAGTGTCCTTTGGTTTTAAAGAAGGCCGTACGCCTAGCCGCTTCGTAGTAAGCGCCAAAGATTTGGTGCTTGGTTATGATTCGGCCTTGACTAAACCGGTGGATGTGGTGCTTGAACGAAACCAGAAAATTGCCGTACGCGGTGTGAATGGTCTCGGCAAAACAACGCTTCTCAAAACATTGTTGGGGTTAATCAAACCCTTTGCCGGTGAGGTGGAACGAGGCGACTTTTTACAAGTGGGCTATTTTGAACAGGAAGACAGTGCTCATAATGATATGACAGCACTTGATTATATTTGGAATGCATATCCGGCCATGACGAATGCGGAAGTACGGGCAGCATTGGCTCGTTGCGGGCTAACCAACGAGCACATTACAAGTCAGATGCGCGTCTTGTCGGGCGGTGAAAATGCAAAAGTACGACTCTGCAAATTGATGCAGGAGCCGTACAATGTGTTGGTTTTGGACGAACCGACGAATCATTTGGACGTAGCCGCCAAGGAAGAATTGGCCGATGCGTTACGTCGTTTTAAAGGAACGATTTTGGTAGTCAGCCATGAGCCGGAGTTTTATCGCTCTTGGATTACCGATGAGTGGAACGTGGAATCGTGGACGACTAAAATCGTATAGGAGGTCTTGTCATGAAAGAACAGGCCAGCGAGGGTGTTGCACAGTTTTTAACAGCCTTGGGCATTGATTTAAAAGCGGCTGATATGGAGAAAACGCCGCAACGGGTGGCCGGTTATATGAAGAGTTGTTTGCCGGCATGAATAAGTCCAGCGCTGAGATTTGGGGCGATATTTTCCCTACCGAGTACAAAGGCTTGGTAGCGGTAACGAATATTCCTTTCTATTCTGTATGTGAACATCATTTGATGCCTTTTTTCGGCACTGCCGATATTATTTACCAACCGAAGGATGGTCGTGTAGCAGGGCTCAGTAAGCTCAGTGATTTGGTGAACTTGTTTGCCCATCGGCCGCAGCTCCAGGAGCGCATGACTCGTGAGATTGCGACGGCTTTGGAGACGGATTTGGAAGCGGAAGGCGTGATGGTACGCATTAAAGCAACACATTTGTGTATGCTTATTAAAGGCGAGTTGCAACAAGGAACGGCCGTTGTAACCATGGAATGTCGCGGCGTGTTAAGCCGGACGGGACAGCTTCGGGAAGAAGCTTTGACTATTTTAGGAGGTTCAACGGATGTTCAAACGACGCAGTTATAAATGGGACGACGGTAGAACGTTGGTGCTCAATAACAGTACCTTGATTATGGGAATTTTAAACGGAACCCCCGATTCATTCTCCGACGGTGGCAAATATAATACACCGACAGCGGCTATCGCGCATGCTCGTGAAATGGAAATGCAGGGCGCCGATTTAATCGACCTTGGCGTAGAATCGACCCGTTCCGGTCATACGCATATTTCGGTGGCAGAAGAAATCAGCCGTATGGAGCGCTCTTGGGTCCTGTATTGGAAGCCACCAAGGTGCCGATTTCCATTGATACCTATCGGGCGGAAACGGCGGATTATGCACTGTCCCATGGGGCTCATATCCTCAACGATATTTGGGGTCTTCGTTACGACCCCGATATTGCGGCCGTAGCGGCTAAACACAAGGTGCCGGTTATCATCATGCACAACCAGAACGATACGAATTACGGCGATATCATCGAAGACATGAAGCCTTTTTCTTTGCGTCTGTGGACATTGCCTTAAAAGAAGGAATTTTACCGCAGAACATTTGGCTTGATCCGGGCATCGGCATCGGTTTTGGCAAAACGGGCGAGCAGAATATTGAGGTTATGCAGCGTCTCGGCGAATTGACGGCCTATGAATACCCTGTTTTGTTGGCGCCGAGTCGTAAGAGTTTTATCGGGGCCATGCTCAATGATTGCCCGCCGGATCAACGTGACGAGGGCACTGTGGCCGCTTGTATTACGGGCTTAATTCAGGGGATAGATATGGTGCGCGTGCACAATGTAGATATGCACAAAAAAGCATTGACCGTAGCGGATGCCTTGCTGAGAGGAGAGTTCTAATGGATAAGATTGTTTTAAAAAATATGGGCTTTTTCGGGTATCATGGGAACTTGGAATCGGAAAACAGTCAGGGCCAGCGTTTTTTTGTGGATGTAACGATTTTAATCGATTTGACTAAAGCCGGTCAGTCCGACGATTTGGCGGATTCCATTAATTATGTAGAGGTATATAATACGGTGGAACGTGTCGTGACGGGGGAACCGCAGAAATTATTGGAAAAAGTGGGTACTTTGATTGCCGATGAATTATGGAATAATTATCGCGGCATTATCGGTCTCGCTGTGGCCATTCGTAAACCGGCCGTGCCGATTCCGGGCATGCTGGATTATGCGGAAATTACCATTACGCGAGGTCAAATGTAGGTGAGACTTTTTGATGAAATATATCTATTATCTCAGTTTGGGATCTAATTTAGGTGACCGTGAGCAATATTTGGCCAATGCCATTGAGGGTTTGCGGCGTCATGAAAATATTGAGTCGGTGACGCCATCCAAATGGCTGGAAACGGCGCCTTGGGGTAACACGAATCAGGGGCCGTTTTTAAACGGAGCCTGTAAGTTGTGACTACTTTGGTGCCGGAAGCCATGCTGCAGGTGATGCAGGCGCTTGAAAAAGCGGCCGGCCGGGAACGATTGGTTCATTGGCCCCGTACACTTGATCTCGATATCGTGTGGGCTGAAAAAGAAGACGGACGCCTCATAGAGGTGCAAAGTGAAACACTGACGATTCCTCATCCTTATTTGTGGGACAGGGCGTTTGTTTTAGTGCCGCTCAGTGAATTGTATCCCAACTTTATTTTTCAGGGGCAGGCTATTGGGACAGAATAAAAGAATTGGACGAAGCATAATTGTAAGGAATATGGGCATACTCAAGCGGTGAAATCACTAGACCACGGCAGCGAATAAAGTAGGTAATTTATTGGCTGACATGAAGGTAATGATTCATTGATGAGTTTCGATATTGATGTTATAATAGGCTCATTCAAGCAGTACGTGACGATGAGGACTAGAATATGGCAGAGGAGATAAAAAAAGGCCCTCGTGCGGGCCATAGGGAACGACCGAAACGTAATAAAATTATAATGTGGGCACAAATCATTATACTTGCGTTGGGTCTTATCTTTATTTTGCGCACGATGTATGATATTTATGTTATCAAACAACAGCAGCATCAGTTACAACTTCAAATCGAAGAATTGAAGAAGAGCAATGAAGCACTGGAACAGGATAAACAGCGTCTTCAGGATCCAAAAGAGATTGAAGGAGTAGCACGGGATGAATTGGGTTTGGTAAAACCGGGCGAAGTACCGTATGTGAAATAGGAAACTGAAAAATCGGTACGCGAGCAGTGTATTTACGGCATTTTTACGGGGCTATAATTTATTCTTATGTAAGTTGTACATTCGTTAAATATCAGTTGACAAGGTTTTTCAAAGCCCTATATAATTAAACTAGTGTGCATGTATTACGGCACAACGTTTTTAGTAATTTTAGGAGGACATTGGGTTAGCATGGCCATTGAAGTAGGTAGTGTTCTTGAAGGCACTGTTACGGGGATCACGAAATTTGGTGCGTTTGTGGACTTAGGTAACAAACAAACGGGTTTGGTGCACATTTCAGAAGTTGCGAATGAATATGTGGAAAATATTTCGGATTTTATTAAAGAAGCAGACACAGTTAAGGTTAAAGTTTTGAGTGTGGATGAAAAAGGTAAGATTAGCTTATCGATTAAGCAAACATTACCTAAACCGGAAGCTGCGCCAAGAGCGCCAAAGACTGAGAATCGTGAACCTAGAGAACGCGAGTTCCGCCCACGCCAGCATGACGGGCATGCTCGCAGTGCTCACGATGGTAATCGCCGTAATTCTTTTGAACGCAAAAGCGACGGTATGTCCTTTGAAGATAAAATGAGTCGTTTCTTAAAAGACAGCGAAGAACGATTGACGGATTTAAAACGAAATACCGAATCCAAACGTGGCGGTCGTGGAGGTCGCAGAGATTAAACAGTGAGATGATGCGAAGCTTCGCATCATCTTTTTATTTATAGCCGGTTGGCATTATATTTTAATTGTGATTGTGATTTTAATTGTGATTGTGATTGTGATTGTGATTGTGATTGATGATTGATGATTGATGATTAACTTATAGTTCCGGTATATTTTGGAGGAAAACTATGGCAGATACAACAGTAAAAGCGGCAATCGTTGATTTAGGCTCCAATTCGTTACGTTTGTTGCTCGGCACCTATGACGGTAAAGAGTGGCACAATGAGCCGAAACGCCTTTGGACTACGCGCCTCGGTAAAAGAGCGGCAGATGGTCAATTGACCGAAGAGGCTATGACGCGTAGTTTGGATGCGTTAAAAGAAATCCAAGGGCTAATCGGAAGTTATGGCGCTACTCGTGTAGTAGGGGTGGCCACCAGTGCCGTGCGTGAAGCTTCTAACGGTGAGGCATTCATGGCAGAGGCGGTTAAAGTTTGTCCGATGGAGCCGAATGTGATTACCGGTGAAGAAGAGGCGGCTCTCGGATTTGCCGGCGCTATAAGCTCATTCCCCGGTGATGAACGCCATTTCGGTTTAATCGATATCGGCGGGGGCAGTACGGAAATCGCGCTCGGTACAGCCGAAGGGGCCTACTGGAATCGTTCTTACCCGATTGGAGCGGTACGTCTCAAAGAACGTTCCGATGAAGGTCCTCAGGAAGTGTGGCAGGAGACGCGGCTTGGTTTGATCCGTTGCCAATCGAAGGACCTTTTGGCGAGTTCATTGCTGTAGGCGGCACGGCTACGACCTTGGCGGCTATGCATCTTAAAATGACGGAATATAATCCGGGCCTCATTCAGGGGCATCAGTTGACGCGTGCCGTTATTGAAGGCATGATTTTGGAACTTCGTTATATGACGCCGGAAGAGCGGTTACAGGTACCGGGCTTACCGGCTACCAGAGCGGATATTATTGTGGCCGGCGCCGAAATTTTAACATCCTTCATGGATTGGCACGAAATTCCTCATGTTATCGTGAGTGAACGAGACGGCATGGAAGGAATGCAACAACATTTGGTGAAATAAATATATAGTGCTGAAAAGATAGTGAGAAGGGAGGTGGACACATGGTTAACATTGAAAAGAAGGAGCTTATTATTGCATCCTTTGAAAATAAAGTAGCAGCCTTTGCCCAAAAGCATGGTACGGTGCCACCAGACAGTAAAGTACTGGTAGCTTGTTCCGGCGGGCCCGATTCGATGGCGCTTTTGCATTGGCTTATGGCTACTAAAGGTGAGGGCACTGAGGCGGCTCTCGCAATCGGTGTGGCTGTGTAGACCATTCCTTGCGAGTTGAAGTAAAGCCGAGCTGGCTATGGTAGCGCATTATGCGAAGGCCCATGACTTACCGTTCTATCCCCTCACTATTGATGCAGTCGCGGCGGCCGAGCAATCCGGTGAATCTGTCGAAACGACCGGTCGCCGTTTGCGCTATGAGTTTTCAGAAGCATTTGCCAAGCTGAAGGTTACGATTATATTGCCACGGCTCATCATGAAAACGACCAGGCGGAAACTATTTTGGCTCATCTCATTCGCGGCAGCGGTACGGCCGGGCTCACCGGCATGCAAGTAATCGCGGACGATCTTTGGCGCCCCTTCTTAGGCGTTACGAAAGAAGAGATTTTAGCGTATGTGAAGGCATTGGTGTTGCCCTTTGCTCACGACAAGACAAATGACGAGCCTATTTATATGCGCAACCGTTTGAGACTGGAAGTGCTGCCTTTATTAAAAGAGTTTAATCCTAATATTGTGGCAACATTGGCTCGGTTAGGTGAGCATATGGGGCAGGATGAGGCTTTTTTGACCGCTGAAGCAAAGCGAAAATTTAACGAATTGTGCATTGTGTGTACCAAAAAAGAATCGGGCACGCCGTATATAGAGTTAAAGCGAAATGAAGTGGCCGCTTTGCCGGATGCTTTATTTTATCGTTTGTGGCGATATGTGTTTGGTCTTTTTGACATAATAAATACTTTCTCCGGTGCTCATGTAGCCGAACTCAAGACAAGTGGTAAAGGGCAAAAAAAGAAAACAAATTTATGTGTTCACAGGTGAAGGTTGCGGCGCAATATGATATAATACAAATTGGACGTTTAGTAGCATTTGATTTGAAAATGACTCAATATCGCATAAGGGAATTACGAGCACTTACATGGGCAGGGCCGGCGGTGGAGCCGATGCCTTTAAAAAACGGAGAGAATCTGTTAATTCCGCGCCGATTGGCAGCTAAGGGCCCTGAAATTCGACAGCGTAAGGCCGGTGACCGTATAGTGTTGACGCGTCGCGACGGTCGTATATGGGGCCATAAAAAGCTGAAAGACTGGCTCATAGATCGTAAAGTGCCGACTGAGGAGCGGGATGCTTTATGGTTTGTATGCGGTGATAAGGTAGTTTTTTCAAAAGTGCAGCCGAAGACGACCACAATTGTGTGGGATGAGCAAACGAGTGAATATTGGGCTTGTTCTATCGAGGAGGAAAAGTAAATGTTAGATTCCATTAAGGAAGTATTAATCACTGAAGAAGCCTTGCGGGAACGGGTTGCCGAACTGGGCAAACAGATTTCTGCTGATTATAAAGGCGAGGACGTAGTTCTCGTGTGCGTATTAAAAGGGGCCGTAGTATTCTTTGCCGATTTGGCACGTGCCATTGAAGGCAATGTAGCATTAGATTTTATCTCTTGCTCCAGCTATGGCAACAGCACCGTAAGCAGCGGTGTAGTGCGCATTATGAAAGACTTGGACAAACCGGTAGAAGGCAAGCATGTCATTGTTGTTGAAGATATTGTAGATACAGGCAATACACTTCACTATTTATTGGAAAACTTAAAATCCCGTAACGCTAAAAGCGTTCGTTTGGTAGCGTTACTGAACAAACCGGATCGCCGCACGGTAGACGTGCACGTAGATTATCAGGGCTTTGTGATTCCTGATTATTTCGTAGTCGGTTACGGCTTGGATTACGCTGAAAGATTCCGTAATTTGCCATATATCGGCGTACTTAAAGAAGAAGTATACACATCAAAATAAATATAGACAATAATCAATATAAATTACAAATGCATTGTATGTTAACCTAAAATATGGTAATATGTTTATCAGAATATATTTTTTCGATATAGTGATGATAAATAAATCATATTGAGACATTTTGAAAGGGGTAATAGATTGGGTCGTTTTATGAAAAATGCACTGTTGTACATTTTGATTATTGTGGCAGCGGCTACAGTTATCAATTCGTTTTCCAGTACAAATACGGCAAAGTCAGAGATTAGTTACACCAGCTTTTTACAGTATGTAACGCAGAAGAAAGTAGACAGTATTACCATTACGGATAACCATGCCATTGTTGGTAAGCTTAAGAACGGTACGGAGTTCAGTACCTATGCTCCGACTGATCCTACTTTAATGAATCAGCTGACTACAAATGAAGTACAAATCACTGCAAAACCACCGGAACAACCTTCCTGGTGGATGGGCTTATTGAGCTCTGTATTGCCAATCTTCTTGTTGATTGGTGTTTGGTTCTTTATCATGCAGCAGACGCAGGGCAGTGGCGGTCGCGTTATGAACTTCGGCAAAAGTCGTGCTAAAATGCAGGGCGAAGGCAAGGTTAACGTAACCTTCAAAGATGTAGCCGGTGCGGATGAAGCTAAACAGGAATTGGAAGAAGTTGTAGAATTCTTGCGCAATCCGGGCAAATTTAATGCTATCGGCGCGAAAATCCCTAAAGGTGTTCTTTTATTCGGACCTCCGGGCACAGGTAAAACTTTATTGGCTCGTGCCGTAGCCGGGGAAGCGGGCGTACCGTTCTTCAGCATCAGTGGTTCCGACTTCGTAGAGATGTTCGTTGGTGTCGGTGCCTCTCGTGTACGTGACCTTTTCGGACAAGCTAAGAAGAATGCGCCTTGTATCATTTTCATCGACGAAATTGATGCGGTAGGTCGTCAACGTGGTGCCGGTCTCGGCGGCGGTCATGATGAACGTGAACAGACGTTGAACCAGTTACTCGTTGAAATGGACGGTTTCGGTGCTAACGAAGGTATTATTACCATTGCCGCTACCAACCGACCTGATATCTTGGATCCGGCTTTACTTCGTCCGGGTCGTTTCGACCGTCAGGTAACCGTAGATAAACCTGATTTACGCGGTCGTGAAGCTATCTTAAAAGTACATGCTCGCAACAAACCGTTGGCAGAGGATGTGGATTTACGCACAATTGCCAAAAAGACTCCGGGCTTTACCGGTGCCGATTTGAGCAACTTGTTGAATGAAGCTGCTTTGTTGGCTGCTCGTCAGAATCGTAAACAAGTTACTATGGCCGATTTGGAAGAAGCCAGTGAAAAAGTAAGTTACGGTCCGGAACGTCGCAGTCATGTAGTAAGCGACAAAGAACGTCGTTTGACGGCATATCATGAATCCGGTCATGCATCGTGGCTCATTTGTTGCCTGATGCCGATCCGGTTCACAAAGTAACAATTATTCCGCGCGGTCGTGCCGGCGGTTACACCATGATGTTACCTGTGGAAGAACAGAATTATATGACAAAATCCCAGATGCTCGCACGTATCCGTGTAGCCTTGGGCGGTCGTTGTGCGGAAGCACTCGTATTGAAAGAAATCAGTAGCGGTGCGTCCGGCGATTTACAGCAAGTTACCAACATCGTTCGTCATATGATTACGCGCCTCGGTATGAGTGATGAATTGGGACCACTCGTATTCGGCGAACATCAGGAACAGGTGTTCTTAGGCCGCAGCCTTGGCCATGAACGCAACTATGGTGAAGCGGTAGCCGAAAAAATTGATGCGGAAATGCATAAAATTGTTTCGGAAGCCTATAATGACGTAATGCAGTTGTTATCCGATAATATCGAGTTCTTGCACAATATGGCGAATGTGCTCTTGGAAGAAGAAACAATTGACCATACTCAAATCGAGAACTTGTATAAATACGGAACTATTACGGACCCAAATACAGTGGAAGTAAATGGCGCTAAGAGTGCCTTGGAAGCAGCGGGAATTATCGTTCCTGATGCTATTGCCACCGAATCTGAAGGGGCAAATTCCGGTACAACTAACGGCGACACATCTGACACAAACAAATAATAATCGGTATACACCGATTGGCATAGGGCCGCCGGTAAGGCGGCCCTTTTTCATAAAGGAGGCATCAATTAGGATGAGAGATGCAATATTAGAGCTGCTTCGTGAGAATAAAGGTGAATTTGTATCAGGCCAACGCATGTCGGAACGGTGCAAAGTTTCGCGTACGGCTATTTGGAAACATATTGAAGCTTTGCGTAAAAAAGGGTATACTATTGAATCATTCACTAAAAAAGGTTATCGCTTGGTGGATGAGCCCGATTTAATGAGTCCCCTTGAAATGGAATCGGTTTTGACGACAAAAACATTCGGACGCAATTATCACTATGTACCAAGTCTTGAATCCAGTAACGCAGCAGCCCGTCAATTGGCCACGGAAGGTGCGCCGGAGGCACTGTAGTAGTAGCGGAAGAACAGGTAGCCGGTCGCGGTCGTCTAAATCGCGGATGGTTTTCACCATATGGCAAAGGCCTTTGGTTCAGTATCGTATTGCGCCCTTCTTTCTTGCCGATTGAAGCTCCAAAATGTACGCTCATGGCGGCGGTGGCGCTCATTAAAGCATTCCGCCGTTTAG
>ENA-OQBT01000384-OQBT01000384.1-human-gut-metagenome-genome-assembly--contig:-NODE-384-length-28054-cov-7.698142_pt1 | contig 28054 bp, 32 predicted proteins | sample MGYA00242749_ERZ504557 | MGnify/ENA primary metagenome ERZ504557 (study PRJEB26092, sample SAMD00036243) | human gut metagenome | host: Homo sapiens | study: EMG produced TPA metagenomics assembly of... | reverse complement strand
AAGGAAGGATTCCGCCCAGACCCGCCTGAATCTCGTCCAAAGCCGCCTTGGAGGCTGAAAAAAGGTCGGCAAAGCCCCGTCTGACGCTGCTGCTACCGGCGGCGTCAGCTATATTCTTGAACACATCTGACATGGTGAGAATTTTTTAGAATGTGAAAAAGAGACAACCGGGTGTTCCAACCGGCACACTCCGGCTGTCCCTGTAAGGACTTACCTATGCATCCTGTGCATAGTCGCTGTTCCAGTCGTTCTCGTCATCCCCTTTTGTACCTTCCAACTTGATGACAAAACTCTTTGCCGGGAAATAAGGAGTCAGGTGAATGTCGAGGAAAATACGGTCTTTCTGCTTCGGATCGCGCTCGAAACGAAGAATCTTGAATTTCTCAATCAAGCGTCCGGGACCCTGTATGCTATCCAAAAACTTGCTGATCTGACCACGCAAATCCCTTTCCGCCTTGCTGTTCCAGTTCTCAAAGGCACGGCGGTTGAGGAAATCCATCAGCACTTTCGTTACCCAATCGAACACACGGACTACGGAATAGGTCTGCAATCCCAAGTTGTCCCCGTTGAACAATGTCTTGGCAGAGAAAGCCATCACCTTGCCGTATTCCTTCACCATCGGAATCAGGCCAATCTTCTCGATTTCGGAAATCTCGCTTTTTTTCAGGTTGAAAGCAACCCCGTCCACCTCGCTCATGGAACCATACTTCTTACCGGCGGTAACCTGTGCCATTACCGTCTTGTACACACTGCCGGCCAATGCCGCAGAAGGAGGAATCAGCAAGTCTTCGGTTTCGCCCAGTTCCGCATAGCGTCCCCGTCCTACCAGATAGTTGCAGGTCATACATACGTTGGACTTGTACACATCGCCTCCCGAAAGATTGGAATCAAAGAACATTTCAATGACATCATCCGGTTTTTCCAGATCAGCGAAATCCGTGTAAATCATCACCTTGTTGTCATGCGCAATCTTTGCCCATTTTTCAACAACCTTGTTGGAACCCAAATATCCCGGGATAACCAGCAGGGAATAGTTGGTACGCAAGTCCAAACGGTCATAATTCGCACGAAGCTCGTTAGCAATGGCATCGATAAAGAAGGAGTTGTCCAAATCGGTAAGCTGGCTCATCGAAGCGTTCACAATGGAGATATTCTTGATCTTGTCGGAATCCGTATTCTTGTAGAAGAGCATGACCGTGCGGTAGGACTTCTCCAACTGCCTGACCTCTTCCACCGCTTTCAGCTGGTTCTGGGATAGCAGACCGGACACCGCCGCAGACTTCTTCTGGCACAGTTCCACCATCTCGCTGATGGATTTGTTGCCTTTCAACATATCGACCCACATCTCAAGCCGTTTTTCCAGTTCCTTGCGCTCAGCCGCCCGTTCGGGGTCGGAAAGGAATATGTTCCGCCGTGCCTTGCGCTCCGGATTCATGTTCTGTATGCCGTCCACGGAAGATTCCAAGACATTGAAACCGCCAAACTTAGCCAGAATCTGCAATTCAGCGTTCAGATTTCTGGACTGCGCCACAGCCTGTTGCTGCTGTACGGCTGCTTCTCTTTGTGTATTCTGTTCGCTCATAACTATCATTCATTAGTGGGGTTAGACTTCTCATTGTTCTTCAAATCGTCCAAAATGGCAGAAATCGCATTGACAAACGCTCCACGTGTCTCCGGATTTTCCAGCACCCGTTGCAGCACCTTGTTGGAACGCAACGACTTCTCCATCCTGTCCGCAAACTGCTTTTCCGCATTCAGGCCGGACAAGAATGAACTCTGTTCCGTCATTTTCCTGACAGAAAAATCACCGACATTGTGGAAACGGAAATTTTCCTCTACGGGAGCACCGTCCGCATCCGCGAACTCGATATCTATTTCCGGCCGGAAATGTGCAAAGACTTCGTCAATGTTGGTCAGACCGGCAACCACTTCGGGAGCCACCGGCTCATCCTTCGTCAGCTGTTCCACCAATAAGGTTCGATTTTGTGGAATTTCCGCAATACCTTCGGAAGCGTCAATCTTCACTTCGTTTCCGCCGATTCCATAATTACCAAGATCCATACTTATTCAATTTTAAATTTAAAATATATATTAATTAAATCTCGCTCAACTGAAAAAACTTCCCCTTCTTCTGGCCTTCGCTGCTGCATATCCGGATTGTCCACCAGTTCCTTCCAATCCTCCCCAATCCATTCGCAGAGCTGCCGTTCCAATATCCCGACATCAATCGGAGCACGAACCAGCCTTCCTGTATGAAGAGCCAGATACGCCGCATAAACGAACGTGGAACTCCGCCTGATTTCGGCAGAAAGGTAGCTGCCTCCTGCCAGGGCAAGCAAAAAATATTCGAAAGCCTGTTCCATCTTTCCATCCTCATAGCGCAGGAAACCACACATGCGATAGCCTTCCATGACATAATAAGGGTCCTTTTGCATGACGCTTTTTTAGCCATCATGTCATACAAGGCAACCGCTTCCTCCCGTTTTTTCCCGGCTGTCAGAATGGCCGCTTTCATGGAAACAGCCATTTTCCAATAACTATATCCTGCCGTTTCACCGCCCTGCATCGCCTTTTCCGCCTCCCGGACGGTTTCGTCGCTGTATTTCATGCTATGCTTATATTCCCTGATAGCATAACATGCCTCGGATGCGATAAGCAGAGCGGAAATCCGGATATTCGTATCCTTTATTTCCTGTGCAATATCCAACAGTTTTCGGATTTCTCTGTCCAATAATTTCCAATCCTGCTTTTGTGTAGAATCCATGACAACCGTAACCTGCTGCTTGAACCGATTTTCAGGTGCAATCAGGTCGTTACCGCTATCCGACCGTGCCATCCGGTTATGCAAAGCCGCCGCCATATCGAACTGCGGGCGTATGCAAACCACTTCCCGAGACTCACCCAGCCGGATACTCCTGTTCTTTTTCAAGTCAATGGTTGTCATCCGGATTCCCTGCGGGACACCTTCTTTCAGCACATTGCCGAACCATCCTGTCCGGGAATACCCCCTTTCCTGTTCCGGAGGAAAGTACAGACAGAAAAAGGCATCATCCAACCGGGAGATACATGCCTTGAAACGCAACATCTCTCTCCACAAGTTGCCCGCCGTATGCTCAACCGACACATCAGGAATGTATTCTTCCTTCAGCAGCCCGTCGTGCCTCAGAGCCCTGAGAATATCATACTTCTCCTCAACCTTTTCTGAAAACCAACCCGCATATTCCTGCCAGAGCTGTTCAGTGTATTCCTCGTCATCCCCCTGTACGGCGTATCAAAACGAAAGAATATGTCATCGAACTGCCCTACCGGAGAACGTTCTATTTCCAGAAACCTGTCCACCAAGTCCACATCATTCTGCCCGACAATCCATACAGACAGTTTCCAGTCCCTGTTGCCGACTATGTCCGCCCAGTAATCGACTGCTTTGTAATATTCCTGTATCACAGATGCAGATGCTCCCATAGCCAACCGAATTATGAGTTAAACTTTACTATTCCTCCCGAAACCGTTACGTTTCCCTTTCCCTCTATCATCAGATTTACACCGTTGACCGTTCCGTTCTTTGCAGCAACATCGTAATCCTTTGCCGCCTCCTGTTTGATATTGGTACCGCTGCTGCTAATTATACTCTTTTCGCTGCTGAGCACCATACATTCGTTGCCGGACAGCAATGTTACACTTTTCCTGCCTTCGAGAGCAATGGTATCGGCCTGCAAGCCTATCGACTTATCATCCATTACGATGACCGATTCCGCCTCGTTGGTAAGGGTAATGCTTCTTTTCGCCATGACGGTAATGGCATCCGTGCCATCCAATATGATCAGCTGTTTTCCCGTCTGGTCGGTAATAACGATGCTTCCCGTCTCATCGTCGAAAACGATGGCATTGCCGCTGCGTGTGATAATGCTCTTGACCTTGTTGTCCTTGTCCCCTCCTTTACCTGAACCGGAATGGAACACCGATCCCGTAACATAGGGGCGGTCCGGGTTGCCATGCTCGTAGCTTACCATAACCTGATCGCCGACTTCCGGAACAAATACCCATCCGCGATTCTTGGAAACCGCACCACTTACTCCCGCATTAGGAGTCTGCACCCTGATCCAATTGGTTGTCTTGCCGTTTTTCTGCCAGTCGAAAGCCACTTTCACACGTCCCTGTCCCTTGTCGTCGTTGTTTTCCTTCACCGTAGCCAGTTCCGGCAACGCCAACGGTCGCTTCACATCGGGAACAGGAATATGTACCGTACCGTCCGGCACACCGACAAAACTATTGGAGTAATGTCCGTCACGGCGTACCTCATGCTCAATCCCGACAATACGGAACTTGCCTAAAGGAGGCAGTTTCATCCTGTCAGGGAAAGAAACATCGATGATTTCACCAATCCTTATCCGGCAAGTCTTTCCTATGCCTTTGATGTTCAGAAGATTGGCACCAGACGCATTCTTTACAATCCTCATCTGTTCGTCCAGTTCCGCCTTGTCCGTTACATGGGGGTCGGCAGCCGAGGTCGTTTTTGCAGTATATGCCTTCTCAGAGCAGCTGTGTGCAATAGACTGAAGGTCGTTCATGCCATCCGGTTTGGCAGGCGTATCCGCATTATGCTGTTTGTTCTCCTGCGCTACATAATCGTATCTTGCGGATTTACCCGGTACCAGATTGGCAACCAGACGTACCTCCTCCAAATCCATGTCATAAACAATCTTCTCCGTATTGTCCCTGTCAGGCTTGCCGAAATACACTTTCGTCCCGTCATAATAGAACCACTCCCCATAAAGAGCCGAAAGGCGATTCATAAAGTCAAAGACACTCTCGTTATACTGCGCCATGTAGGGTATGGGCGCCGCATACTTGGGATTGGAAACCAAATTGACCTTTCCATACTCCTGCGTCACCTCCTTTATTATGGTAGAGAGGGACTGATCCATCCAAGAATCGAGTGTCCTGTTGTTCTCATACAGTATCGTAGGGCTTGTTCCGTGAATGGCCACTCCGCCTGTCTCGCCCATGCTTCCAACCATTTCCACTTGAGTGATGATTCCCTCGAAGTCATAACTTTCACCCGTCTGCCTATGGACAAATGAAATGCTGCTGTCTCCCCGATGTAGCCGATGAATTTTTCCGGGGTCTGTTGGAACGTATTGTTAGGCGACAGATAATTCACCACCACAGTGAAGGTGTGATGCCGGTTGAAACCCTGACGGAGATGCAGTGAAACGAATTTCTGTTCTTCTCCTTTCACGGTTACTTTAGTAGCCACCAAATTCAGAAAACTTGCTCCCATACTATCTTAAACTATGATTTTAAATAAATAATCCGACTGGTCGGTATGTTTTTTGGTGCCGAAATAACCGGAATTGGTATATTCCGGCACCTTAAAACTTTGATTAGGAAACAACCATTAGTTGTTTTCCGGCCAATCCTGTACAAATGTAGCCTCGTCCATCTTCACGGTCTGTGCAGAAATGGCGAACTTGATTGTCATCGGATAAGGGTTAGCCACATTCAGTGCCTCTTCGTAATCCACCACATAACCATTTTCGAACACCAATTCCTTCATTTTGGCATCTTCATCCGCTTTCTTGAAGACGATGTTTCCGTTTACGGGCTGGTACTGCTTGAACATCTTATCCAGCACAATGGTATCGGGAGTTGATTCGATTTCCACATAGATTGTGCCACCATAAATGTCAGATGCCGGACGGCCTTTGGGGTCCACATCACGATTGAACTTAACTCTCCAGGTCAGTACATCAAACTCTCTTGAGTCCGAAAACTTAAATGACGCTTTAAATGCCATATTCTCAAAGTTTTAAATTAAAAAATAAGTTGATTTTGAAATATCCGGTCAAAGGAGGCCTGCTACAGTCCTATCTTTGTCCTTCAATTTCTGCGCCCAATATATGGCATTTTCTGAAAACTACAAAGAACTTTTGATGATTTTTTCTTGTTTTTGCCGAAAATATGCCATAAGCATAAAAAAAACACTGCCAACAATAGCCGAATTATTTTTTTTGCCTTATATTTGCAATGTTCTCCTGCGCAATTTTTAAATCTTACGATTATGGAAACAGGAGTTGGTTTCATCAATCTTGATGATTCTGTAAAAATTGCGCTTAACATAGCACTTGCAGTGGCTCGTGAAAATGCGAACGAGTGTTATACACCCTCGCATTTGTTGAAGGCTCTACTTCATAAAGATGTAGGGTTAAGAGATTTTATAATAAGTATAGGCAAGGATTTAGGCTATCTGGAGGAATGGGCGGACGTGTATATCGAACAATGCCCGAAATCCACCCAGTTGTCCGAAATCAAGCCTTCGGAACGGATTGACGCCGTTTTCCGTGCCGCAGACGATGCACGAATCCAGTTCGGGCTGTTCGACATCAATCCCATCTGTGTGCTATTGGCACTGGCAAAGCCCGGTGTCGCTTTTTCCAGCGACCAGCTCAGGTCTTTCCCCATTCTGGAAAAGGATATCCATTCCATATATATAGGTAACGGGCAGCCGGCATGTCCTTCTGCACTACGGAGAAGTCCTATGCCCCGACTTCCGCCTCATCCTCCTTCTTGGGCAAATACTGTGTGGATCTAACCGAAGATGCGGCCAACAAGCTGCATCCGGTCATCAACCGCGACCGTGAAAACCGTATGGTCATGGAGATACTGGGAAGCCGGAGCAAGTCCAATGTCCTGATTGTCGGTGATGCCGGAGTAGGAAAGACAGCACTGGTTTACGGACTTGCCTGGGAGATAGTCAGCCATAAAGTGCCCTCGTTTCTGGAAGAAACCCGTGTATTTGAACTGGACAACGCCTCCCTGATTGCGGGAGCACCTACAAGGGGGAAATCGAGGACCGCCTGAAAAACATCCTGAAAGAATTGCGGAATATCGACAATGCAATCCTGTTTATTGACGAAATCCATGTATTGCTGGACAACCGACAAGGAAATACCGGTGCGGGAAATGTATTGAAATCCGAACTGTCGCACGGCGACCTGACCGTCATCGGCGCCACCACCATTGACGAATACCGCAAAATCATCGAGCCGGACCATGCTTTCAGCCGCCGTTTCGAGGTCATACAGGTAAGCGAACCGGACATAAAGTCCGCTATCCAGATGCTACACTCCGTGCAGAAACAATACGTGGACTACCATCATGTAAGAATCAGCAACGAAGCCGTAGCCGAATGTGTCCGTCTTGCCAAACGGTATATCAAAGACCGCCGTCTGCCTGATTCCGCCATCGGTCTGCTGGACATGACGCTCTCCGCCATCAAGATGGTCAATGAAACAGGAAAGAAGAATGTGGAGACCCTGCTATCCGGGCTGGATGAAATAGAAAAGGACGAAAAGGACCTTCAGGAAAAGACCGAAGAACTGAAAACGCTGCTTTTCGTAATGCACAACAAATTAAGCCCCATCCTTTTAGGAGTCATACCCGATGAAGCGGATATCCATGAATTGCAGGAGTATGAAGAACTGACCGGCTATCTGAGAAACGCATTGAACGTCCTCCTCCAATTTGCAGAGAAGAAAATAGAGGAGGTGGGTATCTATGAGGTAGCCGCCGTTGTCGCCAGCAAGACAGGCATCCCTATCGGCAAGATACAGTCGCAGGAAAAGGAACGGCTACTCAATATGGAAGATTATCTGAGGCGACGCGTCGTCGGACAGGACCAGGCCCTGAAGACATTGACGGATGCCATCCTGGAATCCCGTAGCGGCATGAACAAGCCGGGACAGCCCATCGGCTCCTTCTTCCTGCTGGGACCCACCGGTACCGGCAAGACCGAACTTGCCAAAGCACTGGCGGAAGCCCTGTTCAATGACGAGAAATCCATGATCCGTTTCGACATGTCCGAGTTCAAGGAAGAACACTCCGCCGCCCTGCTGTACGGAGCGCCTCCGGGATATGTGGGATATGAGGAAGGCGGCATGCTGGTCAATAAAATACGGCAACAGCCATACGCCGTTGTCCTTTTTGATGAAATAGAGAAAGCGCACCCGTCCGTATATGACATTTTCCTGCAAATCATGGACGAGGGAAAACTGCATGACCGTCTGGGCAAGGAAGGGGATTTCTCCAACTCCATCGTGCTGTTCACATCCAATGTAGGAAGCGAGTGGCTGACCAAGCAACTTGAGTCCGGCAATGTTCCGTCCACCACCCAGATCATGGAGGTGATGGGGCAGTATTTCCGTCCGGAGTTTCTGGCACGCCTGTCTGAAATCGTTCCGTTCTCCCCCATCCGCGAAGACATACTCCTGAAAATATTCGACATACAGTTCAACGGAGTCAGAAAACTTCTGGACAAGCAGGGTATCGGCATAACCATCACCGATGATGCCCGTAAGATGCTTGCACACAAAGGATTCACACCCAAATACGGTGCCCGCCAAGTGGCCGGTGTAATCCGTAACTATCTGCGCAGACCGATTTCACGGCTTATCATCAACGAGGAGCTGGGCAAAGGAAAAAGTCTGGAGGTAGGTCTGGACGAACAGAATGAATTAACCTGGAATATTCACCAATAATCAAGTACACTATGTTTGGATATACCGTATTCTTAAAGATAGCAACCTGGCTGCCTCCTCACTGACCGACATGTACAAGGACAGCTACCAGCTCATCGGTTGCGAATTCGGATTTGCCCAAGGGATAGATATCAAAGGACAGGCACAGACCGAGGTAAAAGGCGGCACGTTTTATGTAACCTACCCTCATCTTCCCAACCGTGACATGATCCAGTGGATGCTGGATGCCCGTAAATACCAGAGCGGAGCCATCGTAGTCCATGACAACCAAGGCTCCACACTCGAAAAGATACTCTTTGAGAAAGCGACCTGTGTGGATATGGAAATCAGCTATATCCGGCAGGGCAAAAGCTATATTGCGACCAAACTGACCGTACAGGCACAGAAACTGGCATTCGGTACAGAAGAGTTTGAAAATCAGTGGGTGTTTTAAAAACAGCAGCGTTATGGGACTTTTTAATTTTCCGCAAGTGGACAGCAACGTGAATGTCATATTCAGCGTTGACGGCGACGAATATGCAGTGGAACAGTTCAAAATAGGTTTTCACCAGCCAGTAGATAACCTAAAGAACCAACCGGAAGGCGAAGTGCGTGGAGGACGAATCATGATAACCCTTTCGCAGACGGTGAAAAGCAACATCTACGGATGGGCTGTGAAACCGTGGGTGAAAAAGAACGGGGCAGTTCTGTTCAAGACTGGAACGTCCGGAATCGTGTTTGAGGTGGCGTTTACGAATGCATATTGTGTCAATCTGAGACGGGTTATAGAGGCTTTGGGACAAGGATTGTCAACAAGTCTGATTCTATCTCCAGAGAGTGTAAGCGTGAATGGTATTGAATTTGATAATCGGTGGGTAAAGTAATGGGCGATATTCTGAATAATAGAATAATAACTCTAGAGGATTTTGAGTTTCTAAAATCAATAGGAGTTCCATATACAGGTTATGTCAAGGGTATTGGATATACCTGTCCTGTGTATATGCCAGCACAGGCTTTCAGGATTACAGATGGTAATGTGCAATGGAGCAGTTGTGAGTTACACCCTCTTTTTTATCAAGCTATAGATGATAGTCCAGAGCGCATCTTTTTGAGCATGGGATACACTACTGAAGATATAATTGAAAGAATAACTTATGATAATGGTAATGGAACCATAACTGTTGCTGTGGGAAACCGGTCTGTAACTTTTCCAAAAGAACAAGGTAAGGTTAATGTGTATTTGAATCAGGAAGGTGGTAATTATTTTATTTATATAGAAGCTACAGATTCAAAAGGAAATATTCTTTTGAGTGATTCAAAAACGATTCGTTCTTATATACATGAGAAAGGAATTAAACAAGATTTTGACATTACAGATGGAGTGGGCTTTAATAAGGAAATTCTTGATAATATTAATACAGGAATTGGAGCTTTTGGTATTGGGTTAGGTGCGAAAACTGAAATAATAGATTATGGAATAAGAAGTTTTCATGGTTATTCTTGGAAGCAGTTTAATTCACTCGATAAAAAGCAGCAGTTACTTAAAGAGGCTCAAGCAATTGGAAAAACCGGGACTAAATATTTAAAAGGTATGAAAATGCTTGGAAACTGGAGTTCGTATGCTTCTGCTGGTTATTCTGTTTCCTTAATATTTGTAGAAGATGGAAGAACATTGGAAAAGAAATTTGTTAAAGCAGCATTAGATGTGGGATTTACCTATATAGGTATATTGGGACCATGGGGATTTGCTATTAGTTCTATTTACTATTTGGTGGATACAGCTACAGATGGCTTTGGATATTTTAATGAATAAAGTTATGCATAAAATCTTAGAATATTTGTTTTATAAAATTCAAGTATTGACTCGATATATGGACACAAGTATGTATTTAAATATACATGTTCCATTTATTATGTCTACAGTCTTATTATTCTATTTGGCAGATATTGCAATTATATACTATTATATTATAATGGGATATTCACCACAAAAAAATCCAAGTAATGTGTTTTTGGTGGTTTTCATTATTATGATTTTATTATGGAGTAGTCTCTATTTTTATTATCGGTATAAACATAGAAATGAACGAATTATGGAAAGAAAAATTTATGAACATAGTTCTAATGTATGGGCATATCTTTTCATATTTACTCCTTTTATTGTATTATTAGGATTTGCTTTATTTTTTAGGGTGTCCAGTTCTACGCTCTCGTTTTTGGTATTGATTTAACAACTTAAGATATTGATTATTAACTATAACACTATTGTTTTTAGGTACAATTTTAACATACAAAAAAGCATAGCTAATTCATTGAATCAATATATTTTAAAGAGATATGATTATCAGCACTTTGGAACTTGCATCATATCTTTTTTGAACTAAAAGCTGGAACATCAAACTGGACACCCTATTTATTTTTTTAATTTCATTGTTTATGAAAGAGTATAAGGTATTAATAATTTATACAATCTCCAATGATCAATCAAAAAAGTCATTTGAAGAAGAACTGGAGAGATACGGTCTGGAACGGGTCGGGACGCAAGATATCTTTGCCCTTCCCTTAGAGGAATACCGGACAAAGGTACAGGCATTCAAAGCTACCTGCGAGCCTATGTACGCAAGCATCTGGACAGCCAAGACACGGTACTGTTCGTTGAATCACGCATGAACGAGGAACGGACCCTGACCGCCATGCTGCAAACCAATCTGATGAGTGAAGAAGAATAAAATAACATAAGGATATGAGTGCACAATCGTATATCAAGTTCTGGACAGCCGAACCCTCGGAGCATGAAGAAGTGCAGGCATACGACCTGCTGGGCTACGAGTATGACTTCCGGAAAGAAACCACTCCTAACGGAAAGGTAACCGGGAAGACCTACGGCGGTAAAATACGGGTAAGCATTGCCGGATTTCCTACAGAGGAACTCTTGGAATGGATGTTCAATTCAAGAATCCTGAAGGACGGAGAGGTGATGAACACTTCCGGCCTGCCCGGTACTCCCAAAGAGATCATCCGTTTCAAGGGAGCAAAATGCCTTGATTTCAATGTGCATTCAACAACCAAAGAGAGCCGTACCTCACTATTCATCCACTTCCGGGAAATGGAGACCGGCGATTCGTGTCACTTAAACTTATAATCATGAACTGGTTCACTTCATTGTTCAGAAACAAAAAATCCTCAATGCCGGATGACCGCTACGTGATGCGGCTGTCCGTCTGCCATGAGACATACAGCATTGAAGAGTTCGACCTGCAATTCAAGCGGAATACAGACCGTGACGGATTGCCTGAAGGTGAGGCATACGGCGGATTCGTCACCTGTACCCTCAGCGGGATGCCGGGTGACGAGCTGTTGAGATGGGCCGCATACAGCCACTCCCATGAAGACGGCGAAATACGGATCTACCTGAAGGAGCAACCCGACCAACAAGCGGCATTTGCCTTGCGCTTTGTGGAAGGGAACTGCATCCGTCTGCAACGCAAGGTTGACCGTATCTCCAATTCCAGCAGCATCGTCCTTCTGTTTGCCGCAAGAACACTAAAATTCATAGACGAAGAATTTGAAAACGAATGGCACTGACAAGTATGGAAACAAAGTTTTGCAAATTGCCCCTGGATTTTGAAGCCTTGCTCAGCGAGGATGTGGAAAACAGCCGTCTTGCATCCTGCTCGGAAATCGAGTCCATCGACCAGTTTATCGAACTGCTGATCAGTACGGCTCCCGGCGAACATGCCTTTGACAAGGAGTTCGGCTGTGAGATCTTTTTTCTCGACTTTGAAAGCATTGTCTCACACACCCGTTGGGAAGGACAATTCTCGGAATACATAACCAAGGCAATTACCCGGCACGAGAAGCGGCTTACGGGTGTAAATGTACGTGTCATCATTGATGACACACCCGACAGGACAATGTATTTGATGCTCCCGCCGTAAAGAAACGTGTACAAGTATATGTATATGGAACCCTGGTACATACCGGAGAAAAACGGTGTTTCTATTATGTAATCTATTTAGGACCGATTTCAACCCGATGAAAGGATTATGAGTACAGAAAAATACAATAAAGAGCAAATCAGAAACCGTATGCTGAAATACGCTGCGGCTTTCTGGGGAATAAAAAAGGCGGAAAACTTCGACCCGGTTGTCAAGCTCCTGCTGGAAGCATTGTCCAACGAGATATATATGCTGGGAGAGGATTTTACCGCCATCGAGACAAGGCTGCTGGAAAAGACCGCCCGAATCCTTACCCCGGACATCCTTACCTCACCCTTTCCCGCACACGGCATCGTACACGCCTATCCCATAGAACCGTGTTACCTGATAACCCGGGAATCGGGCATGTATTACGAGAGCGACTCGCTTACCCGGAAGCTATCGACCGGAAGCGTATCGTTTTATCCCGCCTGCGATACCCTGCTGCACAAAGCCGACGTGAAATATATGGTCTGCGACGACCTTCTCTACCGGATAGCCCCTACCTTGGAGAAGACCATGATTGCCCGTGCAGAGACAAGGATGTCTCCGCGTACCGTCTGGTTAGGAATGGCGGTGGATGAATCCATTTCCGACCTTGAAGACTTTTCGTTCTATCTAGATTTTCCCAACCTTACGGAGAGCTATGAATATCTGCTCCTGCTCCCCTGTACGGAATGGTCCGTAGAAGGGAAGACAGTCGTGATGGAAGGGGGAATCCATGAAAAGACAACCATACAGAAAGAACCAACCGTGCCTTTTTCCAAGACTATGACGTAATGTCCGTCATAGACAAGGAAGTCATGGATATTTACAGCAAACATTTTCTGAAGGTATCGCAGTCCTTTCCACTCGACGGTTCCTGCAGGAAAACCTTCCGGACACCCTGCGGTCCTGTTTCAAAGAGGCCGTTCTGGAGAAGATGCAGGACAAGCTGGTATGGGTGAAGATACAGTTCCCCGCCCATTTCACAACGGAAGTCCTTGAAGAACTTCATGCCGGCATCAACATCGTGCCTGTAGAGAACAAGACGCTTCACGAACAGACGACCACCCTTGAGGAAACTTTCAGGGTGATACCCTTGCGCACGGGCAGCTACGAATCCCTTCTGTCCGTACACAGCGTGAAGGATTCTGACGGAAAGAACTACCATGAACTCCTCTATTCCGCAAAGGATTCCACGGAAAGCTATGGAACCTACTCCATCCGCAAAGGAGGATGCGAGCGTTTCGACTCCCGTTCCGCCAAGGAGCTGCTCGGCTATCTGTCCGACCTGCTGGATGACGAGACCCATGCCTTCAATGCCGTATCAAGCATCAAGCTACAGGCACTTACCATCCAGATGGAGCAGCTGATGGCGCAAATGAAACAGACAGCGGACAACATGAACGAGTTCAGGGAAACACCTTATTACCTTATGATTGACGAATTGTCCGGCAAGGGGCAGATTACCGTCAAATACTGGACAACCAACTGTGAGGTAGGAAACCGGATACAGGCAGGCGTAAACCTGTCCCCCAATGCCACCACTTACCTGGACCCGAAGACACTGGCTCTGGTCAGTACCACCTACGGCGGGAAACAAGCCCCCCAAAACAGAGAACGGATTGACATCTACAAATACGCCTTCATTTCGCACGGCCGTGTCCTGACACAGAACGACATAGCCAGCTTCTGCAAAAAAGAACTCGGAGAACTGCTGGTGCGGACAGAAATCCGGAACGGGGTGGAAATCAGCCCGATGCCGCACGAAGGACTGATCCGAACCAAAGAAGTCCATCTGATTCTTGGAACGAAACTGGATGAGCCTTCGCAGGAAAAACAGATAAAAGACAATCTGCGTACCAAACTCTCGGCCTGTTCGCCGGACACATTCAACTACCGGATATTCATAGAATACAATAAAGCATAAATACCATACTTATGAACCCAGTTACCCAACATCTCATTTCATCGTACCTGCTGATGCCGCTGCTGACCGTGATTTTCGGAATCGCGGCCTATTTTATCGCACGCAAGAACAAACTGCTCAACAACAAAAAACTGATTGCGTATCTGCTGCTGTGCGGCATAATCCTTGCCCTGCCCGGCCTGTCCGGATTCATGGACTATAACTTCATGCCTTATGCCTACATCCTGCTGGTCATCCTGTACTGGACTGCCGGATATTACAACCGGCTCATCCTTCGCAAAGTGTTCGCGTCAAGCAAGGAAATGCCTTCTTTCGGCATCCAATGCCTGCTGACGGTTACGGTCATGCTTCTGGGAGCCGGACTCTTTTCCGTAGTGTTCAACCTCTGCAACGAACTCCAGTACGGCATCTGGGCCTCCACCTGCCTGCTGCCCTTTGCATTTCCACTCCTGTATTCCCAAACGGTGAACAGCTATTTCGACATACCCATTGAAATTTATAAAGTATGGAAATATTCGGAGGAATATGACTCGGATACCTTGTACATCAACCGTGAACGGAGCATCGTAATGGATGTGGACATATTCCGCAGGTGGATGACCCCGCATCGGAACGCATAACCGGCAAGGCATCCGAGGATGTCATCTTCGGGCAGTGGTTCCAGCGCATGATTGACGACTGCAACCTCAAATCACCGTCTTCGCCCATCGTATATAAGAATGAAGGAGGAGCCTATTACGAATGGGTATTCTATACCAAACCGTCCTTTTTCAAGAGACGGCGCTATATAGACCCCGACGTTACACTTGCCGGCAACAAGCTGAAAAGACACGATGTAATCATAGCCAAGCGTGTGGCAAACGAACTTATAAAGTATAACGAATATTAAATAGAAACATTATGATAGGAAAACAGAGCCAAAAGAAAAAATATCCGCTGGTAAACTGGGCGGACGGAATGCCCGTCAACAAAGGGCATTTCACCCAACAGGAAGACCACTTTACGGACCGGTTGTGCGAATACCAGTCGTTTCATCTGAACCGCAATACCTACGGACTCCTGCCATTCAAGAAAGGAGAACCGGTTTCCGGCGATTTCAGCATTACGGAACTCGTTACAGGCACCTTGGAAGTCCGATTGAAACGTTGCCACGCCCTTACTTCCGGAGGTTACCTGATAGATTATGATGCCGGTGAGGATGACGAACTCACCGCCAGTTTCCATATCCCTACAGAAGAGGAAGAAGAAAAGGACAAGCGGTGGGATGTCATACTGATGGCAGACCCTTTCGAGCATCTTCCTTCGGGTATTCCGAACGAGAAGGAAATCAGTCCACGCCAGCCCAATGCCTTACCCAAATATGCGTTGAGCGTGCTGCCGAGCGGACAGACCGACGGAAGCGAGCTGGGAAGACACTTTCTGCTGATCGGCCGCCTGCGCAAGAACGGAAACCGCTGTGAAGTGGACGGAAACTTCATCCCGCCATGCACAAGCATGTCCAGCCATCCGGACCTGAAAGGCTACTATACCAAATTCGGGCAACTCGTGGATTCCATAGAAAAAGCTTCGTTTGACATCCTTGCCAAAGTGGAGAATGCAGAAAAACAGACAGCCTGGCCACCAACATCGGTATGCTGTGCCGCCATGTCATGCTGTTCATATCCGATATCTACTTCTCCTTCCGCAACGAGGGGCAATACTATTCACCGCTACACTTCCTGAATGTATTCTCCACATTGCTCACCGCCTGTATGTATGCCTGAGTTTCATGGACAAGGAAGACAAGGAGGACCTGCTGAAATACTTCAACGAATGGAACGGCATCACTCCCGGTGCCTACGAAGGCCTGCTGAGGGAAAATTGCGGGCTGCTGTACAACCACCACAATATCCGCCAACTGATGGTTACGGCGGAACGTTTCCTATACCTGTTCAATGACCTGTGGACAACCCTCAGCCGTCTGGAATATATCGGCAAGCACAAGGAAAACATCGTTGTCGCCGAACGCTCCAGACAACCGAAAGAATCGAGCGAGTCACGCTGGAACATACTGGACTAATCCCCTATAAGCGAACGGACATGACGGAAGAACAAGATAAAATAGTACGGTTTGACGAACATTCCCATTCATTCAACCTGCCGGATACCGACTTCAAGGCGGAAGTGGTGGCCAGCGGACTGAAAGAGGCCGGGTATGATGCAGAGCGTACCCTCATATTCAGACGGGGAGACATCCGGCGCGGATTCTCGAAAGACATCCATGACATCCACCCGGAATATTCCCATTATGACCTGACGGATTACCTGTATCTTTATGTGAACAGGAGAAGCCTTTATGACGAGCTGCCCGAAGGCATATTCCACAAGAACCTTTACCAGTCCGAGAAAATATCGAAGGAACAGGTGCTGGACGAAATCCGCATCCACCGCGAAGAGGAATTTTTCGCCCGCCGTTTCTTCAAGCCTTTCGAAATCTCCCTGGACCATATGCTGGTAGCCTTCCAGAATAAGGAACGCCGCATTGACGAGATGAACGTACATCCGGATTTCGTAAGCATCTTTTCCGGTCAATGGCCCGTACTGGAACTGCTGCCGACCCATCTGGCGGTCATGCTTATCCATATGCTGGCCTATATGGAACAGATTACAGCGAGCCTCTCCAAAGCCGGCGAGTGCATGACCATTCTGACCGGTGTGCCCGTGCATATCAAGAGAGGAGACAAATGCGTGGTGGAAGTGGATTCCTGCCTTATTCCAAATTGGGAAGCTGCATTCTGGGAGACGACATGGTTCTGGGAAACAGTTTTGCCGACGGCACCTACCAGATGCTGGTAGAAATCGGTCCACTGTCCGCCCGACGGATGGAGAGCTTCTTTCCCGGCGCTGCCGACAGTAAAATACTGAATGCGCTGACAGAACTGTTCCTTCCCTCGGACAAGGAGATACAGATCCGCTACATCATCCAGCAGGAAGATGCCCGGTTCAGGCTGGGAACCCCAACCGAACAAGGCGCCTATCTGGGTATCAGCACCTATTTATGAATATAAAACATCATCCTATATGAAACCGAAAAACAACACAGAAGTAAGGAAAGCCTATCTGAGATTCGCGGGCTATCTGACATGCTGCACCATCCTTGCGGTAAGCATCTTTGCCTGTTTCCTGAAAACCTCCGGCATAGAAGTAAAGCGAATCACGGAGCAGGCACTGGAATATGACCATATCTATGCCAAAGAGCTGTCCCTGTCGAACAGCATGGACTCCATCTACCAGTACATGAAACTGATGAACACTTCACCGCAAATAAACGACAAGCTCCTGCAAAGCGTTGTCAGTACGCGCAAGATGAACCTGCTCAAATATGTCCAAGGCATGGACACCAAAGATTGCAGGCTTTACAGGCAGCTGCTGGAAAACCTCAACATCTTCCTCGGGGTAAAAGACTCCATCCGTCTGCTGAATATCCAGGAAGAGATGGTGAAGAAAGACCTGATGCAGTGCATCCAAGACAACTGGAAAACAAGGCGTAACCTGAATGTGGGTTCCGGCGGCAACAAACAATAAAACGGAAAGCCATGGACAACAACAGAAAGACAATGAACAAACGGGAAATATTCATGGGACATGCCTATGTATTCCTGTTCTTTTTCCTGACAACCGTAGCGTGTTGTCTGGTAATCTTCATGTGGAACTCAGATTTCAAGATGTTTGAACAGAAAGAGTTCGTAAAGATCAAGATGAACCGCATCAAGGATTTCCAGCAGGAACAAGCGGAAAGCCAGTTGCCGGTGGACTCCCTGTTCCGTAAAATAGAAACATTTGAACCGGGCGTTTACGCCCAGTATGAAGAAGACGACATCCATTATCTGATAAACAACCTGCGGAACACATACGAAAGGAACAGCTGGGACAAGCGATACAAGCTGTTCATGCACATTGCCGACTTTTATGCCATGTGGCTGTCCGACAGGAAACAGCTATGGAGTATCGGACAAAACATAAGTCTGTTCAAAGCCAATCTGGAGGAGTGCGAGATAGGCTTGCAGAAAAAGGAGGAAGACTTGCGCTCAGGAACTAAAAACAAATGACATGGGAAAAATTTATACCAGAAAGATTCTGTTCGTAATCGCAGCCATGCTGCTGTGCATCCTTGTCGCCATACTGATCCGGCTGTTCTTTTCCAGCCGCACCGTGCGTATGACACTGACCCCCATAGAGGTGGAAACCGGAGAAACGGTCCATTATGCAGACAGCACCCGCAACGCACGCTCCTGGCTTTGGGAATTCGGCAACGGGGACATATCACACGAACGGAGCGGAGAATACGTGTTCAAGAAACCGGGACGCTACCAAGTGCGCCTTCAAGTGGACGGAGGACTGGAAAGGAAACAGATCATCACAGTACACAGGAGCCGGGATGATTACGGAAGCGACGAGCTTGTCAGGATGAAAGCACCGGCAACCGCCTTTCAAGGAGAAATCGTATCTTTCAAAGGATACGGTCCGTCGAAAGAATGGCGCTGGCAGTTCGGAGAATCCGGAATTGTCGATTCGCGGGAGCAGAATCCACTCTACGCCTATACAGAACCCGGCATATACGAGGTTCTGCTGACTACGGAGAATACCCAATATCCGGTCCGGCACACCATTGAAATCCTTCCCCAATATACGGAGAACGACTCGACAGACGTGCTTGTCATCATCGGCAATGACATCCGTGAACACTTGCAAGCCATCGTGGACGGCAAGCCGTTCAATACCCATTACAATTATATCCTGAAGAAATACCTTTGCGGAAATCCGGACATAGCGGTAACCGTCAACAACAGCAAGAAGAATGATTTCTATTCCTATTGCCAAGGACTGAAAATCATAGCACGCAGGAAAACCCTTATAGACGAGGTGTTCGTCGATATGGGAGACAACCTGAGCAACGAATGTGTGATGCAGCTGATGGTAACACAGCACGAACGCTTTTCCGAACAAAAAAACAAATGAGGCATGAAAAAGAATTGCATATCGACACTCATAAAAGGAGGATGGATTTGCGGGTGCATCATCTGTATGGCATCCTGCGGACCGGTACACCGTTTTATGCGGATAAAGAATGTACCCCGTGAATATATGCGAAACTATTCCATAGAAGGGGTAAAGGCTCCCCGCAGCCAGACACTGCCCAAGCATACCCCGTGGATTGTCTTTGCCAATGAAGCAGGAACATCCTATCTGAGTCCGAGCGGAAAGAACGAGATGCAGTCTGTGAAATACATGGACGCATTTCTCGTCATCAAGCGAAAAGGAGACTGGCTCAGAGTCATTCAATACGACCCAGCCATTCTGAAAAACGGGAAACTGAAAGAATGGAAACAGGCAAAATACTGCGGATGGATCAACCAAAACGACCTGTTGCTGACCCGGAGCGGCTTTACCGACATTGTTACCGGATTCAAAAACAAACAGGTGGTCATGCTGAACGACAGCGTGGCATTGGCCACCCCAAAAACGTATTTTGCCAACGACTCCGTAAAACTGTTCAAAAATACAGACCTGACACAAGAGGCTGGCAAGATTCCATTTTACAGTGTCGTATATCCTTATCAAATATCGGAAGACAAAGGATGCACCCTCGTGGCAGACAAGCCGCAGCTTGACGCAGACAGCATAGGGCATGCTGTCATCGGATGGATAGACGAACGCCTGCTGACCGCCCCCGAACAGCAGCTCCATATAGACATAACCTCGCTGCCGGACAGCACGCTTGTTTTTAAAGACAGGGAACGGAAAGACACCTTGCCGCTATCATCCAACGACCTGAAGCGGAAACTGCAACTTTCGGCCAGCCAGCCTGCTATCCGCTACAGCCCGGTACTGTCCTACCGGAACAATGACACGAGCTTCTGCTTCAAAACCCGGCTTCCGATGCCGGTCATCGACAAACGGGAAAGCTATGTGCTGAATGTCAACGGCAATCCAATCTATTACGGGACTTTCAAAAACAAGATAGAGAAGGACCTGCAAAAAATAAACCTCATGTTTGTCCTGGAAGGAAAAGAGAACACCATCCAACGGTTTCCAGCCGTGGTGAATGCCATCCAAGGACTGCAATCGCAACTGGTGAATGACGACAGCTTTTCTTTCAGGTTCGGTGCCGTGCTTACCTTCAACGAACCGGACAGCCGGAAAGACCCCATCTGCAAACTGACTCCCGACTACATGGAGCTGCTTGATTTCCTTTCCGCCAAAGCACGTAATGCCGAGCAACTGAAACCTACATACGGACGATTCGGCAGCTGGTCCGGCCTTCGGATCGGAGTGGAGCAATTCAACAAATGTCCAGATGAAACCAATATCCTGGTTGTCATCGGCGATAAAGGGTTCAACAGCGAGTGGGCAGACTCCACCTTGGTGAACAAGCTGGTAAAAAACAACTGCCGCATGATCGGCTTCCAGCTCTACGGAGGAGAACCGGATAACTTCAACAACTTCGTGCTGCAAATCGGGAACATGATAGATTGCTCGGCACCACGCATCAGCCGGAAAAAACGGGAACTGATTGTATATCCCGAACAAATCAGAAATGAAAACGAATATGCGGAGGTGAACCATAACACCTATTGTCTGGACTTTCCAAATCGGAGCATGACACAGGGATGGCTGGTGTTTCCGCAAAAGAACGAATCGCTGGAACTGGAAGGACTGACCACCGCCGTGGATTCCATGCTGATACAAGTGAAGTTTGACAATACCCTGCTGAGCAACAGTCTGGCAAGGGCATTCGACGAAGTGGGTACACACCGATATAGGACAGATTCGACAATGACAGCTTATTACCATATCCGCCAGTCGGGGGTACACCCCATGCTATCCGTACTTCCGGATACCGAACCTGCCTGGAGCCTGCCTGCACAGCCAATCGTACTGCCGGACTCGCTGTCCTCCACACTGGACTATTATCTGCTTGTCAACGAAGAGGAGTTCAAACGGTTGAGAAAGTATGTGGAAGCACCCTCCAAGCTGATCGTTGACTATAAATACGAAGCGGTCAAAAAGAAAAAGCAAGCGAAGGTGGATATCTGCGACTGTCCGGACGACTACCTACAGGCAGATGCCGAAGAATCTACCGTACGTGTAAAGACGGACAGCCTGAACGCACCGGAATATGCCTCAACCCGCCGTGCAAGGAGAAAACTGGTCAGACATTTCCTTTCAGAGCGCAACAGGGACAGATATTGCAAGGTAGGGAGAAAGACTTTCCTGAGAATGCCCCTATCAGAGGTCTTGCAAAGGTTTACCTCCTGCCCGACCGACTATCCTTTCTTTGAAGTTTACCGTGTCAAGGACTTGCGGAAAAAGAAAATGATTACGGATGCGGAGCTGGACATGCTGATTGAATATTTCAAGGAAAAGAAAAAACTGCTGGACGAAGCCGCCGGCAAGCCGTTCCAGTCCAACGGGCAGACATACTATTGGATCAGCCGTGACCTATTACCATAGTCATTCACCTGAAACTGTATTATCATGATTTATGAAACTATTCTGAAAATAAGAGGAATGGAGGTGCCGATACTCTATTATAACTATCGGTGCCACATCCGGCACTATGATGACCCGAATCTGAGAAAAATCATACAACTCCACATCCAAGTATGCGAGGAAATCGGCAATCGGGAGTGTCTGCCGGTCGAGGGAGACCTGATTACGCTTGCGTTTGAGTGCAAGGGTGAAGAACAGTTCTTCTATGACTGGCTGAACGAAGGAGCCATGCACAACGGGGAAATCCATTTCATCTACAACGAAGTGGAGATTGCGGACATTTTCCGGTTCTGGGACTGCTTCTGTGTGAAAATAGAAGAGTATATGAGTGTAGGAAACTCTCCGATGATGATGGTGCTGTATTTGTCACCGGGGATTATCAAAAGGAATAATCTGGAGGTAGGGAGAAGGTGTGGAAGGTGTCGGATGTTTCAATTATATATCAAACTTCTACCGAGAGGAAAGATGATTCGGTTAGCAATGATTCAAATAAGAAAAGTCTTTCTGTAATTTTTGTAAAACCTCCATTTCAATTAAAGAAGAAATTTCAAAAAGATCCATTTTATGAAATTGAAATGAGGAAGCAATTGCAAATGCAGCAGGATGGAATAAATAATATGACTATATTTGAGTGGCTGAAAAATAGGGAGAATTTTAAAAAATATGGGCGTAATCCTAAATCTAAGAAAATTCAAGAAGATTTTAGGGATAGATATAGGAATGCTAAAATTGATGAGTATCTTTTATTGTATGAAGATATGGATATTAAGGCTATAGAGGCAATGGTTGACTCAGAATTGGAAGGCTTAGCAGCATTACATAATCCTGATCAGATAGCAGGAGGATATGTTGATGTGGTGACTCAAATGGGAAATAAAAGAATAAATTCGTCCATTGGGTCACAATGGGGAAGTATAGAAAAAGGTCGTTCTCTTAATATTGAAAATGAATTGTTAAAATTAATAACAGACCCTCCTCCTATAACAGAAGAGGAGCAGAAAAAAATAAAGATGAATGTAAATTTAGTTGAAAACTTAGAAATTGTTAAGTAGTATGTTTGAGAAATTTTTAGAAAGAAGTGGAAATTCTATAAAATTGGAAGAGTTTAGTGAGGATTATATCCGACAATACAATAATTTGGTTTCGGAAAAACTAATTTCTTTTTGGAGAATAGCTGGTATTGGCATTTATTGTAATGGCTTGTTTAGAACTATTATACCGAATGACTATCAGTATATTATAGAGGAATGTTATCCTATGTATGATTATGAAACAGTGACTCCATTTATGATAACTGTTTTTGGAGATATTTTTGCTTATGTTAAGAATCATGTAATTGGAGATTACGTCGTTTTTATTAATATAAGGTATGGAACTTTTAAAATTCTATCAGAAAATATTGACATATTGTTAAATATAGTAATTTTCAATAAGAGTTGTCTTGAAAATTGGTTTTTATTGAATGAATATAATACAATAAAGGAAGTGAAGGCGATGCCTAAGATAGATGAATGTTATGGCTATGTTCCTGCTTTAGTTGCAGGTGGAAAGGATTGTATTGATAATATTCAAATAGTAAAGATTGCTCCTTATATTGATACGGTTATTCAATTAATGGGCGATTTAAAAAGAATTAGATAATATCAAATCAACACATATGTTACAGAATGTTTTTAAGGTTGATACAATAGTTTATGTTTCAATTAATTTAAATTATGATTATAGTATATCTTATATGGAAAATATAGCCCGGAACTTCACGAAGAAGTATCCAAGCTATCTTATCCATAAGAAAAGCGAAGACAAGATAAAAGCCTTTCTGACCGACAGGGTGAAGACCAAAGTGGAAACCTTTGTGAATGCAGAGGCAAAGAACGTGGCAGTAACCGAGGTGCGAGAAATAGCAGACCTGATAGCGGAATATGAAGGTGCAGAAAGTTCTTCATCTTTTGGACCCCATCCTACGGATTCCCCCTCTTTAGGAAACACCGGAGTGGAGCTTGCCATGAGTGTAGACACAGGCGCATCGGACATCCGTCCTGTCAATGTAGCCAAACCCACGGGGGCAACAGGAAAACCCAAGATAATGAAAAGAAGTGTCATCCGTGTAACCATGGAACTGGAAGTGCAGATGGAAACCAAACAATACTTGCAATTCCTGCAACAGATTCCAGACCTGTTCAGCCTGCATGAATTCCCCAATTTGAGATGCCGCGTGATATGCAACCAGAAAAAGGCAACAATCAACGAAGAGCCAGCACCGGTTGAAGTGAAGGTTTTGGATGACAGAAAATACCAGCGGTGGTTTGTTGCCTTTACACTGTTGATGGTATGCTGCATGGGCGGAATCATAGCCCTGTTCTTTTCCATTCCGAACCTGTACAAACAGGACATCCACTTCCTGCGGAACGATACGATTCATCAGGAGTTTTCCATTTCCAACAGCCGTATTGACTTGAAGGATGTAAGCCTGACGAATCATGGCGGGAAAGACACACTTGTCATCAAGGATAAAAAGATAATCATAGCCAAATAAAAAGCAATGGAAAATTCGATTCAGATACAAGGGATAAGAAACATGCTATCCCATAGCGGATGCCCGGAAGACCTGCTGGAAAGTTACCTGCAATTCCTACAAACCGAAGGCCAACAGGTGCAGATTGTCAGAGGAGAAGTCTTTATGATGTTTGAAAAGGAAGCGCAATACCGCAAGAGAAGGAATGAAAAGATGAAAGGAACCGTAACTTTCTGCAAAAACACGAAGAACGATACAGGGGAATACAATACAGGAGTGTTCATCGGAATGGAATTTATCCAATGCTGCTTCAACCATGGGATTCCTGCACGGGTGCTGAATGTGCGGAGAGTACATGGGGAAGTGACGGAGATTGTCGTGGAGTTCGGGAAGTAGATGAAAGGAATACCCCTATTGCAGAGCTCCGACCTAATAATATGTGGGGGAAATTGATGGGAAAATCCCCCCACACACTTCATCTTGATATTTAATGAGAGGAAGGATTACTCCTTCTTGGATGTTTTTTCATTATCCAGCCCCAATCGCTTGCATAACTCCGGATCGTTTTTGATACGGCCCATCTCTTCGTTGATGATGGCCTGCGCGTCCGACTTGATCTGGTCGTAGTTACGCTGAATCTGCTGCATCATGATGTCATTACCGTCCTTGTCCTTGAATTCGTTGATGAAAGGGATTTTCCTGTAGGCCTTTTCTTCCGCACTGACCGCCGCATGGTCTACAACAATTTCGGCATGGAATATTTTCTGTTCTATCTTCTCGCCAAAATTATCCGCCACAGCCCCGACAAACGTACCTTGCGACAGATTGGCAATCTTGGATGCCGGGATAAGCGAGTCAAGCTGCGTGTTGATGGAAGTGGAAACATCCTGACGGTTGATGGAAACGGACTGACGCTGCTGGAGCACCTTGCCGAAGCGTTCAGAAAGTGTCTTTGCGGTTTCTCCGACCACCTGCCCGCTGAATATATTTCCTACCGTGTTCTGAATAACCTTGGACTCCTTTTCACCATAATCGCGGGTCAGCTGGCTGAAATCCTGAAAACCCAAAAGTACGCCCACCTTGTTGCTTCGTGCCGTTGCAATCAGATTGTCAAGCCCCCGGAAATAAATGGTGGGAAGCTCATCGATGATTACGGCACATTTGAGCTGTCTTTTCTTGTTGATAAGTTTGACAATACGGGAATTATATAGTCCGAGTGCAGCCGAATAGATGTTCTGCCTGTCCGGATTGTTGCCGACACAAAGTAATTTGGGTTCTTTCGGATTGTTGATATCCAACGAAAAATCATTTCCTGTCATCACCCAGTATAGTTGTGGGGAAATCATACGCGTAAGGGGGATTTTTGCCGAAGCAATCTGGCCCTGGAGCTGATCCTGCGCCCCTCCTTTCCATGCATCCATGAAAGGAGAAAGGTAGTTTTCCAACTCCGGATAGGAAGTCAGGACGGTGAACAGGTCCGAATAAGGCTTGTTCAGTAATTCCACCGCATGCGGGAACGTACAATAAATCCCGTTCTTGTAAATCTTCAAATACCAGATTATTGCAGCAAGCAGAATGATGGGGGATTCTACAAAAAAGTCACCCTGCTTTTCAATCCAGGTGCGATTGAGGTTGAGCATTATCGTATAGCTCGCCTCGTACGCATCGGAAATGTCCGTCATAAATTCCGGATTGATAGGATTGCATCGGTGAGACCTGCGCGGATCGTCGAAATTTATGACATAGAACCGGGGCTTGACCTCGTACTTGTCCATATTCTTCAACAAAGAATTATAGGCTATGGTGGACAGGTCATCAAACTTGTAATCGTAGATGTAAATCGCAAAGCCCTTGGCTATAAGCTGGCGTATGTAACTGTTGACTATCGCATAGGACTTGCCGCTACCTGGTGTCCCGATAACCATGCAGGCACGGAAAATATTGACAATATTGACAAATCCGTTATTCCAGCGTTTTTTATAATAGAATCTCGTTGGGAGATTTACCGAATACTCATTCTCCATCAGTCGGGTTTCCTGCATGAAACTCTCATTTTCCATATTGAACACATCTTCCATGAGGTTGTGCCTGTAAAGGCGGCTCATCCATAGCCCCGACATCAGCAGGGCGAGATAGCCTGCCGTAAGAGTAAAAATATAGAATGCGGTATTTGCCGCGTGCGGCAATGGCAGCTCAAGCAACCACCAGTTAGAAAGAACAGTGCGCATCCTGCCACCAGCGCCGCATAAATTTTAGGCCAGGTTATCTTTTCACCTTTGACTCCGTGCGTACCCAGACAGGAAACGGCCAGCAGAAGCACTGCCAACAGTTTGCTCCAGAGAATGCAGTTGAAAATCCCGGTCGTATTATTGAAATTCACCAGAATCCTGTCCATCACCGCAAGGTTCAAGTGCCACGTGGTGATACTCGGATAACAATACACATAGACGTGTACCACCAAAAGAAAAATACTCACGGCCCTGCCAAATTCCATGATCTTGGCAAGCGCCCTCAAATCGTCTTCCTGCTGCATAAGAATTGTATATAAATGGGTTGATACTTGTTTTGTCTAAATGCCACGTTTGCGTCCGGTCTTCTTCTTTTTCTTCATGCGGCGTGCAAAGGCTTCCTCCTCATAGTCACGCGGGTTGGTTTCCATCGAAAGTATGCCCGCCGCCAGTTCGAGCGTGCTGCCGGATTCGTGGCGGTGATGCTGCCGAAGTTCTGTAGCGGAATGTCCGCCCCGTTCCTTTTCGGGTATGTTTTCCAACCATTTGAAATAGTCGTTGAACACATTGGCGGAAAACTCCTTGCCCATGCGTGAACCGTTGAACACTTCCCGTCGGTCGTGGTCAATGAAGGTGACACCGTAGATACGTCCCCGCTCATTCTCACGGAACACCACATCGATATTTTTTTGCCCCAGCAGTTCCACAAACCGTTTCCGTGAATCCGCCTGCCGCAAGGCACGGGCGATGTCCGCCTGTATGGAGGGTGCCCATTTCCCCTCTTTGAGAGCTTTCAGATTCATCAACATCCGCTTTTCCAACAGTTCATTCCCGAAGCGTTTTCCGAAACGTGAACTCTTGAACGGCGGACTGACCACCTTGCCGGTATCATCCGTGGCAGAATAGACAATGCCGGTGTAGGGTATGCCGGTGTACTCCCCCCTGACCTGTTTCGCCTCGATGTTGAGTGTGGAAAGCAGTGCGCTGTATTCCCCGAAAGTCTGGAAACGGTAGCTTTCCAGTACGGCTTTAAGGGTGTTGCCTACCTGATGGCGGACATCCCCCAAGGAAGCATCCACCTTTTTTAGTTCCGCTTTCGGATTCCGCCTTTCCGTGTCCGCTCCGTTGCGCAAGCCGAAATCCGTTTCCAGTTCCCGACAGGCGGTCATGGAACGGCGGTGCTCGTAGGCGTCACTGATCTTTTTTCCCTGTCCGTCTACACAGACACTGACGATATGAATGTGGGCATTGTAAGCATTCGATAAACTCCCCCTTTCATTCTAAAAATGTGATATTACTTTTGTAATCAAAGTAAAAAAGCTCAATTGTTATGTCACATCAATGGACCATGGAAGATTTTGAATCTATTTATT